>MAAA01014018.1_pt1 | contig 37793 bp, 36 predicted proteins | sample 1115971 | NCBI WGS metagenome assembly MAAA01 (sample SAMN04961123, study PRJNA320927) | seawater metagenome | isolation source: sample BD02T6 sea water enriched with oil for 6 days | place: USA:Gulf of Mexico | collected 2013-07-27 | reverse complement strand
GCTAATGCATTGGAAATAAGTGAACTGGCACGCATCTATCAGCAGCACGGGTTAAGCGGAATTGAGCCCTATAACGGTGAACCACTGCAAGTTCTTTCCATGGATATGCTAGCGGAATTTTCAACTATTTCTACCGATGAACGCCATCAGGCCATTGAGTTTGATATTAGTTCGGGCGTGGAATTCTTTAGAAATATCGAAATTCAACCCTACCCTCAACATGGTTTCGCCTATGTATCCATAGGATTAACCGAGTTAGGTCAATCGGTCATCTCGCAATCCTTATTAATGGACTTCCCTTTGTATGGGCTTTTTAGCTGGCGCGCTAATCATACTTTTGGAGATCTAACTCTAACGGCCAACGGTGACCTGGGCTGTGTTAAAGCAGCGAGCTACTCAAATCAGGTTAAATTGATTCCTTGTGAATACTAATGGTGAAATCATGACTAATAAAATAAAGAACGTGATTGCTTTTGGGTTGCTAGCTCTAAGCCTACATGTTCAGTCTCTACCTTGTGATACTGAATATGGCGTCTGCTTGGATGGTAAACGCTCTGACTTTGTACCAAATTACGATGATTTACGAGTTGAGAATTGCGATGGTTATCCAAATTTTTTATTCATTTGTAATGCTCATTCTCAAGATGCAAATAATCCAAACCACGTGAGGGTATTTGACTGGACTTTTTGGCCAGCTAGGGCCTATAAGCCAGATACCCAACTATTACATTCCGATGGCCAAATGTGGATAGAGTCTGAGTTTACTTTTGTAGAAGGAGATTTTGAGATTTCCTGGTTTCAGCAAACTTCTGATACCTATACCATAGATTTAAGCGTTGATTTTAACTATGACGGTTATAACGACTTCTATATGAGTAATTTAGGTTGGGACTATTCAGCCAAAATAGAAGTAGCCCTAGTTTGTGATGGTGAAGTCATGGGCGACAACAGGCAGGCTTATGAAATTTGGCCGGGGGATTTTGGAGGTGGTGATACTGCTCGCCGATTCATTGACGCAAGTTTTAAAGAATTTAACTCACGTCAATGTCAGCACAGTTTAGGTGCACAGGTATATTATGAAGGACAGAAGTTTAAGTTAAACAAACTTTCTTTAACTATATTGCAAGAAAATTAAGAAAAGGAATTTAAAAATGAAAAATATATTAAAAATATCATTACTATTTTTGACCCTAATTGCTTCACACGTTAACGCTGGTTATACAGAAGAAGAAACTTGGTGGGCGAGTGATGGTTTAAGTTGCTACACCGATCCTGACACAGGTAACGGATTTCGCTGTTATAATGATCACTGGACAGACTTGCAAACTCTTCAGATGAAGATGCAGCATGCCAGCAGCCTACAGGTGGAAAGCCCGCTGGGTTATGGAACCGGTAGTACAACTACCCTGCATTGTGTTCAGGATATGCTCTATTATAATCCTCAAGCCGCTAATCGAAACCTGTGGGCATTAAAATGTAATTACACTCCAGTAAAGGAAGTTTCATCTAACTTATTCACACTGGACTATGCAACGTTAATGGTTACTATTAATCCTAGCGTTTTTTACCCTGTATTTGGTCTCGCTGCAGATAATTTATGGTCTGGATCGTTACCCAGATATTTGAATTATGAAACTCAAGCATGTGGGCTTGCGTCGGGGGTAAAACAGATGGGACACTGTGAAGTCGGTTGTTTTTCAGCTGCGCAATCATTTCCATTCATATACAGCGATGAGCTACGTATAGACAGTTTTGAAAATGCCCCTTCAGAAGAAATTGAAGTATTCGCCTTACAAAGCGGCAGTTCACTTAACAACTTAAGTACCAAGAAAACGTTGGCCTACGTGGTAAAACAAGCGAATACAGAGCAAATTCACCATCTATTAACGATTGCTCTCGATGGTATAGATGGCACAGCCCTTACCGTTACACAAAATCACCCACTACTTAATGATGAAGGACTATTCATAGAAGCTTCGATGGTTAAGGTGGGTGATAGATTAATGACAGTTAACGGCCCAGCTGCCATTACCAGTATTAATGAAGTTGAGCAAGTAGATCAGGTTCATAATATACTGCCAGTCTCAACTGAGCTTTCGGATAATGTTGTAGTGGTGGGTGATGGCGTACTAGTAGGTTCTCATCGAGTGCTGCGTAAAGAGTTTAAAGATAAGCAGCGTGTATTTGTACGCGGTCAACTTGAAATTGATAGTTAAAAAATGGACTTAATTATTGGGCCAGGAGTGGTCCAATAATTCATTATGGAGTTTAAAATGAAACGGTTATCTATACTGTCACTGCTTTTTATGCCTTCGTTTCTATTGGCAAGTAATTTTGATAAAGAAAAACTAGATAGCATCTGCCCCAATGGAAGCTTCTCCCCTTTACAAGGGTGCACTTGCTCGGAACCAGATCAAGTATTTGGCTATATAAATGACCAGTACCAATGTACAGTTAAATCAATCTTACCTTCGGCTAGTACCAGTAATTGTACAGATAGTTTTTGTACGCTTTATGCAGACGTAGAAATCCTTCCTCAGCTAATATTTGTTGGCGCTAGTGTAAAGATTGGCAAGCTAAGTCAAAGTCAGGCAGAGCAATTTCTTTCACTAAATGAAAGTAACAATTTCCAAGTGTCTTATCCAACACCTGGATTCAATACATATCAATCTGCTGAATATATTTTTAAGACCAATAACGACATATCAAATAATGATACGTTGGACCTTACGGTTATACAAGGCAGTATGGGATTGATGCCTACATTATTAGAACAACATACTGTTGATAACCCTCATAATTCCACAGTGCAACACGATACGAATTATTATATTTCTGGAGATTCAAATTACTTAGCCTCATTTATTGGATTGGATCCTGATTATGAACAAAAAAGAATAGCATTCGTTAATAATGAAATGGCTAATATAAAATCATCTGAGCTAGTTATAAATGCCCTTAAGTATTTTTATGACAATCTACCTGACTTAAATGATTCAAATATTTGGAAATATGAGAACGAACGAGGTGAAGACTGCGCACAGGCTTGCAATTTAAAGCATATTGTTGAAGGCTACAACGATGATAATTTTAAGTTAGAAATAACACAACGAGTAATATACGGCCAGCACGCACAGCGTTTTCTACGCTTAACAAATACCGATAACAATAGTAACAATGTAATAGGTAGCGACATTCTTATACAGTTAACACCTACCCTATACCCTTCATTAATTCAATATCGTGACCGATTCCAGGAGTTCGAAAATTATTATGATCAATATGCATATTACAGTTTTTCACAAGGATTAGTGGCCGAACAACGATTTGATATTCTGAATAGTAATAATTCGGATATTCTAAGCATCCTTAGTAAGCCTATCAACGACGATCGACCCAGCATGTTTTTGTGTGAAGGGTTTCTAGACGAATCAGAAAATAATCAAATGCTTATGGCACTTTCCGACAATCTTATAACAGGGCCTGATCCTTCATCGTATTTTGGTTGGCGTACCTATGATAATTCATTAAATTACTTTAATGATGTGTTTTCTCACCATTTTTCTATGCAGATAAGCAGATCTGAAGTTAATAATAGTCATCTAATTTTAACCAGCAAATCTGCAATAGAGGTGGATAGCGATATTCAAATCCTACCACTGGGGTTTTACCAGTGTATAGAAGACATAGAGAAATGGTCTTCACAAATAGATGCTGGCAATAGTAAGAGCATATCTTTCAGCCAAGAAATATTTAGCCATATAGATGATCAATCTTGTGAAGATATGCTCATTTCTAATATTGATTCATTAAACGGAAAAAAACTATTATGGTCATTTGCAGCGGGTAATGATTCCGAAGAAAACCCTCAACAAAATAGCTGTCTACAAAAAGTCTCGCTGCTACCCAATGTACTCATAGTGGGTGCTTATGATGAAAGCAATCCTTCTGAGCTGGCAAGTTATAGTAATTTCGGGCGTCAACTGGTGGATATTACCACTTCAGGCCATATTGATGGCAGTGACGGCACCTCATTTGCCTCACCGAGAATAGCAGCACTAGCCGCTAAAATTGGGCATGAGTTCCCTGAACTCAATGCTGGCGAACTTAAGAAAGCGATATTAATTTCATCTGAATTTGATGAATCTCTGAAAGAAAAGGTTAAGTCCAGTGCCTATATAGAAACTGATTCTACGACAGTTAATTTCGAAAGAATATCAAAAGAACTGACGTGTCTATCAGGAGAAGATCGAACCTCGAATGAGTTTATGGGTTGCATGGGGTTTACAACCTGCGTTGAATACCGCTATGTATTCTTTGAAGGATGGAAGACATTCGAAGCTGATATTAAAAAATGCAACAACAACAAACGTAATCACTATTACGAATATCAAACACCCGACAAATATGAGCATCTATTTAACACTCATCAGCTTTAGGTAAAAACAATGAAGAATACACTGCTAGCCGTATTGCTGCTCGCCCTAGTACTAGGGTGTTTCTGGATAGACAGCTATCCTGTGGCCAACAACGTAACAGATACATCAATAGAGAGTTTTATGGGAAGGGATTCAATATCTGAAGTCAAAACTGTAGAAGACCTCACAACGATTATACCAAGTGACGATATAAATCAGGTCACAAACACATCGATACCCAACGATACTGAAATGGCAGATTTTATTCTGAACATGGGGCCTGAACTATTGGTAGCTATGGAACAAGGCACTTCACTCATTGATGCGATTTCACCTGAGGACTACGACAAGATAAAAGAGTTTATTATGAAAAATGACAGACAATTTATTGAACATAATATTCTTGCTAAACACCCCGAACTTCAGTCTATGAGATTGGAAAATCTACGTATTATGTCAACAGAAGAAAACGTAAACGATTACCGAGAAAATTTATCTAACCCTCAGGTTATACAAACCACACTTGACTCCATAAATATAGATGACACCTCAAAATCATTCAATGTAGAAAACGAAGTCAATAGAATGATGCATGTGGATTTCTATAAAGACATGATTGAGGACACGGCCTTACTGAGTAATGAAAGTCATCGACAACAGCTAACGTCCTATATACTGGACGATAAAATATTTGATACATCATTTGAGCATCGCCTGCGCCAGTCTTACTATGTTGACCGGCTGGAAGTTTTCAAATCTATTATTAAAACATCCCCACAATTAGCACAATCACTGTTAACCCAGATACAGCCATCTATTTACAAAGATCAATTATCTAAAGTTTATGATTACTTTATAGAAGATAGCAACAATGAAAGCTAAAGAAATATGTTTTCTGACAATTTTGTTTTCACTTATGGGGTGTGGCAGCGAGGATATAACAAGCACTAGCACTGCCAAGGAAAGAGCTAAAAATAGCCGTTTATCTGCTATTTATGAATGCATGCTTGATGCATATAGGAGTACACAAGCCCCAGACATACTCATTTACAGTGGCGTCATATCCTACCAAACTTGCGCCGGTTCACAGAGCAATAGTGTTGAATACAAGGATTTTATGCAGATTTATGCTAAATCGGTAACTACCCAATCCTTTAATTTATAATATCACCACCTGTAATAAATTTAGTAATATCTAAATGATACCCATAGAGGAAACATTAGATTTTTCAACACAGAAATTTAGAAGCCTGTCATCATAAATACATTTATTATTGGTATGGTTTCTATAGTCTACATAAAATTTTATTAGCATTAAGGAAGATCTAATGAAAACACTGATCATTTATATAACAGCTCTTTTAGCCAGTAATATTAGCTGGGCGGATCGATTAGATTACGCCACGATACTTCTGGATACAACAGGCTCCATGAATACCTTGCGGGCCGATGGCTCTACGCGCTGCGACCTGGCTTTCCAAATGACAGAGGATTCTATCTATGAATTTTTTGATGACGACGGTGGCCAAGGCTTAAATATTTATACGTTTGGTGTGAGCGGAAACCTAGTATCTATCACAAATGGCTTCACGGATAAGATTAATGCCTTAAACAAGATGACTGAGATCCCAAGGGTGTGCAACCAATCCTCCACAGCATTGGCAGAAGCCATTTGTGTTGGTTCTGATGAGTTAAGAAGTCACGGTAATAGTAAAGGCACTAACTACCTAACCCTTTTTGTTATGACCGATGGAAAAGAGCTATCAAGCCAGGTTTGTGGTGGTCGCGATACCATTGAGTCTACCGGCTACATAAGCAAACAGTGGCATCAGTCGGTTTGGGACAACATTATGAAAGAGCCGGTATTGCCAGTGGCTGCTCGCATTTTTTGGCCTAGCGCCAGTGAAATTCCGGATGACTTTGAATTTTTAAAGGTTCTTTCTATTACCAGTGGGTCCATCCGCGGTGGCGCAAGCGGCAGTTCAATACAAAGTAAACCAAGTGCGGAAGCTCGCAGCTACTACCCCCCTATTATCATTCCCGATTCGGTCATTGATACTAAGTCAATTAGTAGATAGCACCTTGCATAGTGGTAATAAGATGATTAGACGTGTCACTTTAATACTATTCACACTTGTTTTTTCAACCCTAATACCACTACATTCAAGTGTTGTTGAGGCGACAACCGACACTTCTTTTAGCAATATATCGCTTATTGAAAACATGGAATGCCGTGGATGCCATACCAAAAATCGTTTGCTGCCCATGGATGGTCACCATTCCAATGGTTTTGGCAAGTGGCAAGACAGCCAATGCGTGGGTTGCCATCAAGAAATCACCGACATTGCTCAAGCCTGGACTTCCGGGGTTAAAGATAAACGCTTCATAGCCCTGCCGGTTAGCCATACAAGTTTAAAACGCATTGCTAAACACGGCATGCCTTACCTTGACGTGAAAAAAAACGTAAACCTAACACGATTTGATCACTACCGACTAGCTGTATTCCTTGCCACGCCTGTGGCTATAAACCCGGTAGAAGGGTCTACCTACCCAAAAATGATTGCCTTTCCAGGAGCGCTTAATACTGAAAAAACAAAAGCAGCAGAGATCCTTTCTGACGAACTGATTGACCAGGGCCGAAAACTATACACGCAGCACTGTCAACAATGTCACGCTGACAAAAACCCTGTGGCAAAACGCAGCCTGCTGGGATTATATGCCTTTTCAGAACAATGGATTCATCAGTATTCTAATCAATTAGCGAATACAACAGACATGAATCGATCCATGCCTAAAATCAGTTTAAATGACAACGAATCAAAGGCCCTGTTTCACTTCTTTGGTCACACGTTTAATGACCAGGTAATGGAAATTAACACACAAGTAAGCCGTATGGCTGAACCAAAATCTAAAGCCCCTCTCAACACTCAACAAACCAACTATATGTGGAATAATTTTTTTAGGGATGCAGGTTGTGTGCATTGCCACGGAATTAAAGGACGCGCACAAGATAAGTTTGACTTAACTAATAACACAAGCCTTGTTGCATGGCTGACTAAAAATAATCCTTTGGATTTATGGAGGCGTCTTGAGATCCGCCAAATTGAGAGTGAATTAAGCATAGGCCACAAAGATTCTGGCATGCCCATGACTGGTGCGCCGCTACCAAGGTCGTTTAGGGATCTGGTTTATCGCTGGACTGTGAATGGTTGCAAAGATATTTCAGGGAATGATATGTGTGCTGTTTCTATATAGTGAATCGAATTTTGTCTTTGAATACAGTAATATTTGATGTGTGAATTTCCACGCTACCGCTTCTATAAGAACAAGGTATGAGGCCTTTAACTATATGACACGTATTTTTCTATTTTTTGTATTCATCCTCGTTGCCGGCTGTATAGAAAGTGACGAAAGTTCAAGTGAACCTGACATTAAGCCAGTGGATAAAGAGACGCCAGGTACGGGTAAGGAACCTAATAGAGTATGCGACTTGGCTAATATTCAAGACAAAATAGCTGTGTACAGCAACAGAAGCATGCACGCCGCATACTGCTTAAATGTCGCGAATGAATATAGCTGCACTCTTAGTAGGCCATTCCTATCATCTTGCCTAGCACTTTCTGCATCTTATAAGCCTGAAGAGATGGAGTCACAGCTTGAACACTTAATTTCCACCGGTTATTTAGATTTTAATACTACGGATTAATTAGAATGTGTTAATGGCGCGGGCTCTAAGTGAGTATCTTTTATTCGCCCGTCCATTATTTTCCTCATAAGACTTTCAGCATTTACTGCCCTTGTCTTTGTTAGGTTTAAATTATGGTTTTTACTTTTTGTCATTCATTTGCAAACTGGTGAGGTTATTTTATACAACAACCTTTGCTTATAGGATTGCCCTGTATCAATTCAGTCATTCTTAAAAAATTTGGCTGGTATCAACTTGTAAATGTGACCATATACAACATTTTTAGACCTTTTTTAGCGTGTTACGGTTTGTAGGCTGGGTGCGCTATCCGCCTATAACTATAAAAGGACTGACCATGAAACGCATAATTAACCTCTCGCTATTTCTGCTTTGCTTAATAACAAGTGCTGCCCAAGCCATAGGCACTGTTTATATTCAAAACAATACTGGCTTAACGCTTAACTTGGAAACCAGCCAGTATGGTGATAAACAACTTAACCAGGGAGATCAATGGGACACAACCATTAACGCAATGATTCCGTGGCAAAAAAAAGCCAAAGTATTATGGTACAACCGTAATTCGGGCATAAGTTGGGGTAAAGATTTCTATTTTAATACACGTATTTCCATTAACGGTCGCTACATCACCACCATTAAGCAAAAACTGGTGGGCACTTGGCGTTTCAGTAACTTGTATCACGGGGCTGAAGGAGATGATTTTAATAACAATTGGTCACAGGGTTACGATGTTTTAACGCAACCTTTTAGCATTGATAACAAACAATATGAAATTCACTACACCGCCAACTACAACAGCGCCACCGCCTCCGACGATATTGTTTATGCCTTACATGAAGTAAGCCCTTATAGCTTGCCCACCGCCAATAACGCAAATCAATTAAAAGTATTGTCTTATAATGTATATACCATATTAACCAATACGGCTGAGGATATTAATCGTCGTGTAAGCGCCCTGCCTAATACTATAAAAGGCTATGATGTGATTATTTTTGAAGAAGCCTTTTACAATCCGGCCCGCGAAGACCTCATAGCAAATATTGCCACTGAATATCCTTATACCACAGATATTTTAGATACTTCGGGTTACCTGGAAGACGGTGGTGTTTTCATTGCCAGTAAGTGGCCCATTGAATTAGAACAGCAAGTTAAATACAGCGCATGCTCAGGGGTAGATTGTTTGTCTCCTAAAGGTGCTATGTATGCAAAAATACTAAAACAAGATCAAAGCTACCATATTTTTGGAACCCACTTGCAAGCGGAAGACAGCAGCTCGGCCGTCGCGGCACGGCTAGCGCAATTACATGAATTAAAGGCTTTTATTGATATTCAAAATATACCAGTAAATGAGGCTGTCATTATTGGCGGTGACATGAATGTTGATAAACTGTCCAGTCAACAAGAATACCAAAATATGTTAAATGCGCTTAATGCCAGCATGCCATCCACCACAGAATACTCCCATGCTTATAGTTATGATGACGCCACTAACAGTATGGCCAGTGGCAAGCTGATACTAGATTATATTCTTACAAGTAATGAACATGCGCAGCCCATTCAGGCAGAGCAAGCGGTATTGGTATTAAAGTCTAATCATGAAGACATGTTTGGGCTATGGGACTATGCCGATCACTACAGTGTATTTAGCTTTCTTGAATTTTAATTAAATAAGCATTCAATGCGGGTACTTTTAAGTGCCCGTGCTTCACTTGCGCTTATAAACTGGAAAGAGTTGATGAATTACATTAATGAATGGCCGGGCGCCGACCTGAATGGCATTTGTTATTTTATCGTCTATTTATTTCAAACTATGGCTGTCTAAGTCATTTTTAATATTTCACATCAAAAACTATATTTAACTTGCAGTTTAATGGAACGTAACCGGCTCGGAGATTCGGACGTTACTCCTTGATCACCAACCGGTGCTCCAAACAATGCCCCTATGGGAGCAGCTGGAGGTCCGCTAAAGTCGGCCGATATTTCATTGCTCACATTGCTGACAATTAAATTCATACTCCAATGCTCTGATATATCGGTTAATGAAAATATAAGATCCAGCGTGGTAAGCGCATCGGAAGGAAATGTTTCATTTATCTGGCTCACCATTTTATCTCTATGATGTACAAATCCACTGCTCGTAAAAACCATACCATTCGGTAACATACGTTCGTACCTGGCAGACATATTTCCCGTCACCCTAGGCGCTTGCGCCAACTGCGAGCCATCATTGCGATTAATGGCGTCCGCATAACAAAACCCTGCCGATATATTGAGTGCCTTGGATACTTGCCATTGAGTAGAGAAGTCTACGCCCTTAGATTCGGCATTAATATTACGTGTTAAAAATTTTGCGCTCTGCCCTGTTACCTGAAAAGATGTCTCCTGAAAATCTTTAATTCTAGTATTAAAGACAGCAATGTTTAAATTGGCGGTATTACTGAATAAATTCGCTTTCACACCCAGCTCTATGGTGGTTGCTTCTTCTGTTTTAACTTTAGCACCGTCAAGATCCACACTCAGTGCCGGATTAGCACTGACTACCTCTGCCGATTCGGCATATCCCCCGGTCTTGCTACCCAGGCTATAGGCGCCGTAATACATAATTGTGTCTTTAACTTGGTATTGTAAGTTTATATTGCCGCTAATAAAGCTGTCTTTAAATTTTAAGGGTGCACTGAATGGCGGGTTTTGAACCGTGTTCCATAAGGTTTGTGGGGTTCCCTGCACTCGGGTAAAAGTTATGTGCTTTTTTTCATCGGTATAACGCAGGCCCATAGTGGAGCGCAGTTGATCACTTATTTTCAGGGTTAGCTGAGCAAATGTAGACACGTTTTGAGTATCCTGAGAAAACTGGTTGGTAAAAGAGCCATTAAATATTTCTCCCGTAATGGCGGGATCGGGAGGAAAGTTGGGCGTGCTGAAGTGCTGTTGTTCGTTGGAATTCCAGTGACTATCAAAATAGAATACACCCAACATATATTCAATATCCCCTGAAAATAACGACGTCATTCTCAACTCCTGAGATAATTGTTCATAGTTTTCATTGCGTTGAAAGTACGTGCTGTAAAGATCCACCGTACCTGGGTTAATAATTTGATTGCTCACTTCATCAAACGCATTACCAAAGTCAAAGTCGTCATGGAATTCTAAGTCATAAGAAGCAAATGAAGATATAGCCGTGAGTTGATGGCTGCCCATATCTTTTTCTACCACTAAATTATAAGAATCCACTTCGGTATCGTGAAAACTTTCTAACCCTGGACATTCAGGGCATATGGCGGCCTTAGTATTATCCAGTGTTACCTCGCCCACAATCGCCAGGGCATCCTCGGTAAAATAGCCGCCATTATCCACAAACTGGAAACCATTTCCACGGCGTTCATCATCTGTATACTGATAAGAAAATGTGACGATAAGTGTGGAGGATGGGGCATAGACTGAGCTGACTCGAATGCCGATATTTTTATCGGCGGGAACATTTTTTGCGGTAAGCTTATTATTCACCCAGCCTTGTTCGTCAACATAGTGGGTGGCAATGCGCACCGCTAAATCTGCAAACACGGGAATATCAAACGCGCCATCCAAAGTATTCCCTCCCGTTTCAAACTCATTATCAAGTGTTATGGCCCCCTTTAATGTGTTACCGGGTTTGTTGGTGATGACAGAGAGTGCACCCAGGCTGGAATTTTTACCTAGCAAGGTACTCTGTGTGCCCTTGATCACTTCTATTCGCTGGATATCAAATAATGACGAGGAATACATGCGGCCTTTACCGATAAACATGCCGTCTAAAAACAGTGCCACGGATTGATCAAATGACTGGGTTCGCGCCGGTGTTCCTAAGCCACGCAGAGTCAAGCCAAGGCCGTCATCTGGCGCTCTAGAAAACACCATGCCCGGCACAAGGTTGGCGGCATCAAAAAGATCATCGATGGCGTAATGTTTTAAAAACTCGCCAGACAAGGTATTGACCGTAATGGGCACATCTTGCAAAGGTTGTTGACGTTTTTGGGTGGTAACCATCACCACGTCAAGTTTAGACAATTCATCAAGCGACATATTAAATAGAGAATCTATATCACTATCGTCTAAGGAAAACGAATGCAGGGGAAAAAGCAGGCCAAGATAGATGGGATAAGCTGTAATTGAACTTTCATGTAGTTGGCTCTACTACTGGCCATGTTCTGTACCCATGCTTCTGATTATGAAAACCTAGGCATAAATAAAAAACATGTTTATTAATAGCAGTATGTCTGTATTAACCATTAACTATAGAATACATATTATAATTGGCAATACGTTACCCCCATGACAATCGGCTTAGCTGCCCCCCCCTAATACGTTATTCCACTGACTTAAAATTGTTGTCAATACCCAAAAAATGCACCGTACACTGAGCGGCACATCACAAGCCACATTCAATCAGTAAGTGCACCTCAGGATTTTTTGAATACTTCGTAAGGTGTACGATAATGTAAACATTCACTTGTATAAATACCTCACTGTGGAAACATCCCTGACTTAAATTCGTAAATTTTAGTAAAGCTTTTATTAAAACAGTGAGACCTGTGTTGCACATAAAAATTGGCATAACTATGAAAGCACTAGCGGCATAATTAGCTATAGCTATGGAGATTGATCAGTCCTGTAAAAATATCCCCCTTTCTGCTTGTTTCCTTCCTCTTTCTAAATCTCTATACGTCTGCTCAGCTTGCTCTTTAATCATATTTACATTTTTATTTTTAGAATCAGCTACTTCTTTGTAGGATGTAAATTCGTAAATTGCTAGGGAAGACAACCCCAATAGAAGAATTATAAAAAACACGGGTAATGTTCTATTTTTTACCTTTTTTAACTTCTTAACTTTTTTACTTTTTTGTTTAATTATCGGTTTCTTTTCTACTGGCTTTGATTTCTCCATTTCCATAACCGATACCTCCACATTTTTATAGAATAAATATAGGGAAAATAACCCGAAGGAACTTAGTGCTGCATCATGCTTAACATGCGCTCTACACCACCCTTACAAATATGAGTGGCAGGATTTGACTACAGTATAGCTTGGAATGCATGTTTTTCACGCACAATGCGCACAATGACTGCCTATCAGTCACCGCCAACATACAACCTAGTAAAGTGTGGAGCGAAGAGCTTATCTGAAATTTTTAAACATACGTTTCAATCAACCGTTTTAAATATACGTTTTAAAGCGGAGTAAACTGTCTAGCTAAAGAGGAATATACAAACAACACTATTACAAACGCTTACATTTTATAGCCAAAGGTCGCATATAACTACGCAAGCAGATAGTTGATCATGTCACTACTCCAACCGAAACCAAACGAGGACATAATAATGAAAACACTTACCCTAATTACTACCGTGCTTTTAATGACTCTTTCTGCGGTTAGCTTTGGTATAGAAAGGGCATCACAAAAAAGCACCCTGCAAGCACAGCAAGTGTTGCTAGAATTACAGTCTTGGGAAAGTAAAAATCTTAAATCGCTTCTGGCCTATCGCATGACCGAAAACAAATACATGTTGGATTTTTTAAATGAATACCATGCTCAGCTAGGCGAGACTGAATTAGACAATGCCTACGAGTACTTTGCTAAAAGCCTAATCGAAGATAAAAACAGCTTAGCTTTCATCTTTGAACAGCTAGCAAATGTCAGCACCTCGGAAGAACTCAACCTGGATCAATTTTTAGCGTCTAAAGCGAGACTTAAATCCGAAGTAGAATTTTTGCTAGGCAATAACATTCAATTAGCAAGCGGTAAGGGTTTGGTAAATCGCGTTCTTTACTACGGCCTGATGGACAAATATAAGGTGACTGATATTTAGCCGCTAGTACTGCCCTAGTAAAGAAGCTAGCTATTCCTAAAATAATGCTCACTTAACAGGAGCAGTATGTTTGTCTACTGCATAACGAGTGCTACCCACTTTTACCTTTCAGGGTGGGATCACTTTGGGCGGCAATATTAAAATGGACTTACAGCCCCAAAGAACCAGACGGTCAGACTTAGAAACCAGTTCACTAATTAGAGTGTCCGATAAACTGGGGGGGGGATCAACCGGACCCTCGCGCCACTGCCCCCCAAGCGCAAAGGGCACGGCTAGTATTTTTTCAGTGCAGCTACTTGTAAAATGCCTAGGGCTACACATTTTTTTCAATAAAGTCATTTAATTCAGAAATAGACCGAATTACATATACAGCCTTGTTGGTTGATATTTTTTCTAATTTTTGCAAAAAATCATCGTTCCAAAACTTGGGACAAAGTTTTAATACTTTATAGCTTTGCAGGGTGCCTTTTAAAATTGAACTACCATCAGGCCAACCTTCGGGCTTAACAAACAAGCCTTTTAGAAGTCGCTTTGTCACTAACCAATAACTAACAACATAAGGCAAATCTATATAGATCAATGTATCAGCTACATCTAGCCGTTTATTAAATGACGCCATAGGACCAAAGCCATCAATAAGCCAACTATCAGCCGATAGTATATTTCCATGCTCCTTATCGTACGTATTCCGATCTACCAGATCGCCATTTTTTTTATATACAATTGAATCTAATTGATGCAATTGAATGCCCGTCGCTGATGCTAGATGTTTACTCAAAGTGGACTTACCACTACCAGGTTTACCAAAAACCGCTATTTTTTTCATACTACCTCCATTAACTGTGACTAATCCCATGAGGCAGGAATAAAAAACCCGCCTCTTGGGCGGGTTTGACAAATTAAAAGCGCATCAAAATCCCACCATTCCTATGGAATGATGATAATTCGCGCTAGCTGTTGTGTAAGATTTGTTTTCATATAATTCATCTTGGTAGATGGGTATATTAATGTCAACGTCTAACTGGATAAAAAGTGTTCACAAAAGCATGTGGCATTGTTATCAACCGACCAGTCATGTTAATTTTTAAAAGCTGGCAAACTCTGGCATAAACCTAATTAATGGCCCTATTGCAACTTAAAACTATTAAAAAGGCACAGCGTAAGACCTGTCCCTCGCGCTGTTGCCTAAGTTAATTGGCTGGCTTTAACTGCCAAGGCTATTTTCTAAGAACTTATACAGCGCTTGAATCCTAGCGCTGCTCTTTAAATCTTTATGGTAGACAAACCACAAGCCTTCAACACTCAAATCCAATTTAATATTCAGCTTGTTTAAATGCTTGTGCTTCTTCGTGTGGTGAATGCCAATGGGTCCGATTGCCATGCCTTCAATGACGGCACTGTGAATATCGGGAAAGTGATTGCTCTGATAAATAATGTGTTCTTCATCTATGTGATCAAGCACTTGTTTTATAAAGGGGATTTTTCTTTTTTCGTCGCTCGGCAAGGCCCAGAGGTGCTGCTTAAACTCACTTTCGTTTTTCGGTAAACCGTATTCTTTTATATAGCTATCGGCGGCGTAATAGTTAATTTCTGGGGCATTCAAGCGTTTAACAATTAGGTCGGGTTCATTAGGTTGGGCGCCCGCACGTATAGAAGCATGAGCCGCCCCGGTCGCGAGCGGGATAATGTCATCGGTGGCGATAATTTGAATACGCAGTTTCGGGTAAGCCTGGCGAAAGGCTTTTAACGCTGGGGTTAATATCGGGGAAAAATCACTCAGGGTGGTTATGCGCAGGTTGCCGCTGATGTTTTTCTCGGCACTGGCCATTAGGTTTTCTAAGCGGCTAAAGCTCTTTTGAATATCCGGCAGCTCTTTTACCACTAACTCCCCTGCGTCGGTGAGCTGGTAGCCTCGTTGGTGACGAATAAACAGCTTGGTATCTAGCATTTCTTCTAAGCGATTGATGTGGCGCAGCACAGTGGCGTGGTTCATATTCAGTACCTTGCCCGCCTTGGTTAAGGAACCTGACGCGGCGACTTGATACGCGATACGGAAATCGTCCCAGCTGGCTTGTGACATATTAAGGACCTCAACGACTGTTAGTACGTTTAATTAATGAGAGTATTTGTGCATATATGCACAATAGTTTCGCTTTTTTGTCTATTTTTCAACAATTCATTTCAGGATAGAGTAGCGTTATTGAATCTTTGCTCGTAAAGCATGTCCAAACCTTTCGTAAATGGGATTCGCTTTGAAGAAGAGGCATCTGCATTGAAAAAGCATAATAGGGTAAAAAACAGTAAATCTAGTTATGGCTGGGCCGCAATTGTTTTACATTGGGCCATGGCGCTAGGCATATTCTTTTCATTTGGCCTTGGTTTGTACATGGTTGAGCTGACTTACTACGATGCCTGGTACCAAGGTTCTCTTGATTTACATAAGAGCCTGGGCTTAGTTTTATTGCTGGTTTGGATTGGCCGGGTTGCTTGGCGCTGGCTGAATACCAACCCAGACATGGCTGGCAGCAAGATTGAAAAAAAAGCGGCACATATTGCCCACTTAACACTCTATTTATTGATGCTGGCGCTGATGGTGACAGGATATTTGATTTCCACCGCTGATGGACGTGGTATTGAGGTATTTGCTTTGTTCGAAATACCGGCAATGTCCATCAGTTTTGAAAACCAAGAAGATATTGCTGGTGATATTCACTGGGGAATTGCTTGGAGCTTGATGTTATTAGTGGCCTTGCACACCGCAGCGGCGATAAAACATCAACTAGTAAATAAAGACGGCACGTTAATGAAAATTATTCGCCCATAAAGCGCGTTTAATTTAGAAACTATTTAGGAGAGAATATGAAAAAATTACTTTTAAGCGCAGTAACCAGTTCTGCCATTGCACTGGGCGCTATGCTGTCAGTATCAGCACAAGCAGCTGACTATAAAATAGATTCTAAGGGCGCGCACGCTTCCGTATCGTTTAAAATTAAGCACTTGGGTTATAGCTGGTTGCTGGGTCGCTTTAATACGTTTGACGGTGATTTCTCTTACGATGAAGCGGCACCGGAAAAGTCTAAAATTGAAATCGTTATTGATACTACCAGTATAGATTCAAACCATGCTGAGCGTGATAAGCACTTGAAGGGTAAAGACTTTTTAAACGTTAAAAAATTCCCGAAAGCGGTATTTAAAAGCACGGGCTTTGAAGTAAAAGATGATAAAAATGCGGTAGTAACGGGTACCTTTACGCTGCACGGCGTGAAAAAAACCATCAGCTTCCCCGTTGAGAAAATTGGTGCAGGTAATGATCCTTGGGGCGGCTACCGTGCAGGTTTCTCGGGTAAAACGTCTTTGAAGTTAGCGGACTATGGTATTACTTATGACCTAGGAGCAGCTTCTACTCATGTAGAAATTGAATTGCATGTTGAAGGTGTGCGTAAGTAATTCGAAGATGTTATAGATTGAAAATTTTTTCAGTCTATAACAAAGGGTTAAACAATATCCTGCTTAACCCTAAGAGTTGGCCTATTTTGCTAAGCTCACTGAATATTGATTCGCTTGTTGCATGGACTGGGCACAATCAGAAATCATCTTGGTTAATAGCTCTTCACAACTAGGCACTTTATTGTGGAAGTTTAGGTCACCATCGCCCCCTTCAAAACTGGTACCTATTAGGCCAACGCTTTGCGAGCAGCTGAACATAGCATCTTCTGCATCACCATTCTCTTGCCACATGGCTTTTGTTCGCTTGCCGTTAGCAAGGGGAGCAATTTCGGTAAAATCGATGCCTTTGCCTTTCGGGGCATTATTTTCGATTTTTAAAATGTCTTTTGATACTTGGTTTTTAAACACACGGGTTGAATTATTCAGCTTACTTAACACAACAACGGTACTGCGCTCATCGGTATCAGGGTGATTAAGACGCTGCTTGATTGAATCTTTAATGGGGCACTCTTGTGTGACCAAGAAACGAGTTGCCATGGTCACGCCAACGGCCCCAAGCGTTAATGCTGCACCCAGTTGCGAGCCATGCGCTGTGGCACCGGCTGCCACCACTGGGGTAGGATGCAATGATTTTGCTACTAACGGAAGTTGTACCCAAAGGCCTATTTCATCTCCTGGGCGCCCGCCTGCGATGGAAGCTTCGTAACCCACAATTTCAACCAAATCAACGCCCGCTGCCTTGGCTTTTAAAGCATGCTTTAGGGTTGCGGATTTATGAAGAATCTTAGGCCATTGGCTATCTGTATGGGTTTGCGCAACGGTTTCCTTAATAATTTTCATCCAAGGCCTGGGATCACCACCGGCCAGTTCCACCATGCTAATGCCATATGGGTTGTCATCGGTTCTGGTTTCTTCACCACATATCTTGGCAAAACCTTGATAGTCTGCCGGGATAAGCGCTGGAAGAATGGTGAGGTTAACCCCAAACTTGCCAACCCTAAAGCCCTTTGGTTTGGTTTTCATGCCTTCTTTAATCAAGTTAATGCACTTATGAATCTCTTGGCGAAACGCTTCCGGAGTAGGCTGCGTTAAGCCCGTTAGTATTCCTACGCCCCCTGCTAAAGCCACCGCTGCTGCCATTTCTGCATACCCTACGTATTGCATACCGCCTTGAATAATAGGGTGTTCGATGTCGAGCATTTCAGTCAAGGGGGTGCGAATCTGCGCTTGGTTATTAAGTTGAGACATAGATTTTTCCTTTTTCTAGATATACAGGTTTTTGTTTTACCCAGAACTTTACACCATATAGTACCATATGCAACTTATTGCATAGTAACACCTAAAAAGGCTGCAATGGTCAGATCTTGTTTTGTGCGCTAAAGCAAAATGCGAAACCTGACCCTCGACATATTAATTACTGGTCTTAATTACTGCTCCACTATAATAAAGAAACCTATCCACCATAAAAGCTGATAAAAACGGCCTTTATTCAAACCCGTATTTGGCCAAATGCTATGCTTACAGGGATGCCAATATGGCACTTCATTTCATATGTGGCTTATCAATGAGAAATTATAATGCTCTCGGGTTGCGTGCGGACAGATAAAACTCAAACTGCCATGGAACATTCCGTTTGTCGGGCGACTCTTGGCGCTGCCAGGGTTCTGCTTACTGTGCTATTTTTTATTATTTGCCTGATACCACAGGCAAGAGCGGCAGAATATGAAATTCTCACCACCCACCTGCCTCCCTGGTCCATGGAGGGAAACACGGGGATCTTTGCCGATTTAATAACAGAGATTGAACAAAGGCTGGGTAAACGCCATGAGCCTCAATACCTGCCCTGGAGTCGAGCTCAGGAATACGTGGTGAACGCATCACAAAAAAATTATCTTATCTTTCCCGTCACTCGCACCCCCAATCGAGAACAACTCTATAAGTGGGTGATTAAGGTCATGCCGGTGCAACTGGTATTTGCCACTATGGGCCCGGCACCAAAAACCCTGGAAGAGGCTAGCGATTACGGTGTAATCATAGTGCAGCAGAATGCCCCGCCGGAACACTTTCTTAACCGCCACGGTTTTAGCAATTTATCCAGGATATCTGTGGGGGTGGGCGGCGCCCCAAAAATGTTGCAGATAGGACGCACCGATGCCTGGTTTTCGGCCAGAGATATCATTAAATATTCCATCCGAGGCACCCCCTTACAACAGCGTATAAATTTAAGTGAGGCCATGAGTGAAGACTGGTCATACATTGCCGCCAGTAGAAGCTTTCCGAAAGATTTGGCCCATGACTATCTAACCGCCTTTCAGGAAATTAAGAAGGACGGCACCTTTAAAAAAATACTCGAAAAATACCTGGGTAAATAATTTTATGTATCGGCCAACAGACGAACTAGAACGTAAGCGATGCATGAATACCATCCTAGATTAGCCCTTTTACTCCCGCCATATTACTTCTATTCAACAGAAGTATATGTGGGCACTCCCTGTGTTTCTTTAAGAAGATTTAAACAACCAATTCAAACAGTCATACTTATGTCAGCCCACTGCTGGGACCGAGGGTAAGGTTTTGTTTTGTGCTGTTAAGGAAACAGGCAATTTATGACTCGCCCTGTCATGAAAAGCACCATGCAAGATCTGCCCCTCGTGCCTTATTGGCTGGTTTTTTTCATAAGCCTACTTTTATATTTCTCTATTAAGCCCTCCTGCTTCATTTTTATTAAGGTGACTGACAGTTGTTGGGCTAATTTTTGGTGGTGAGTATGTAAGTAGACATAACTAGGGTAGGAGCCAAGCACACCAGCCTGGTATATATGCGCGATTGGGTAAAGCAAGGGGTCTAGGGATTCTAATATCTCTCTGGCAGGATGATCTAGTTCAGTAAATATATCAATACGGCCAAGCAGGAGGCGCTTTAAGCCCTGTTCGGACGAGGTGATATCGGATAGGTTTTCAGCCGAAACATACTTTGTTAAGTACTTTTCATAGATTTTGGAACCACGACGGTATTCTACTTTGTAATTAGTGTTGAGAAGGCTATGCCAGTTATCAACTTTAATGCCAGGTCTACTGGCAAAGGCGATGTTTCTGGTGGAAAAATGGGACTCTTCTACACGAATTAAATTAGGGCGCAGTTCTGCGTAGCTGGCTACTCGGTTAATCTCGCCATCTATTCTTCCTATCTTGGATTCTACTGCCAGTCGTGCGGTAGGGTAGCCCTTATACACAAATTTATAGCCAAGCCGCTCAAATGCCTCGCTGTAAATTAAATGTGACCATCGACCGTAAAATGAATTCTTCAAATTTAGGGAGCCCCCCAGAGTGATGGTTTTCTGAGCGTAACTCTGGCCACTGAGCGAAAAAGTACTTACAAAAATCATGGTTAATGTAAGTAGTATTGTATTTTTACATTTATACAAGATAGGCGTGCTCCCTTTAAAGCTAAGTATAGAGCTGGCATGTAAAAAGGCAGTTTTTAATTACGGTACTTGTATTTATGATCAAATCGCTATGTCTTGAGTGATCGATAGGCTCCCGAATTCAACTTCAAAGTGCACCACTGAAGGATAGGACATAGCGCCCCATCTTTTTATGTTTGGTATGCAGACTAAACAACAACAATGGGAATCGCTATGCCCCATCACCACCAATCAGACATTATTTACTACTCGTAAGTCATTGAAATCATTCGTTTCTAACTATGACTGTCCGAAAAATCGCACGTTTCTAACTATGACTGTCCGAAAAATCGCACGTTTCTAACTATGACTGTCCGAAAAATCGCATACTCCTGTGTCAAAAAACCAAACAATTATTCAGATAAAAAAGAAAATGTGTATTGAACCTCAAAATCTTCATCCGACATTCTTGGGAACTCAATACTTATTAACTTATTCGTTATTTTATTTACTAACACATCAGGAAGATTCGATTCCTTCTTGACAACATCAATTCTTCCATTCGGTTTGATATACAACTGATATTTTACCTGCCCCTTTAGGTTTGGTTCAGTTACAACGTAGCCTAGATACTCCTCATAAATACTTGCCTTAGAATTTTCTATATAGCATCTAATTGTATTCATTTGCCTAGAGCTTAATGATTTAACCTGCCATTCATCCAAAGAAACCCCTAGATCACAAGGCACCTTATCATATAAAAATTGTTTATTATCCAGACTAGCGACCTTAGATCTTCCATTGCCCACTGTAACATATTCAAGTTGAGCATCATCCACACCCTCCATGGCGTGCTCAATACGCAACCTATAATCTTTGATCACCTTAAGCCTTAAAGGAAAGTCTTTAATATTATCACTTTCTAACGAGCCAACTTTTTCAGAAACATCAAGCATCAACAAGTCCACATCAGCCAACCGTTCCTTATCAGCTTGAGTCAATACCAACCTATCCACCAACTCAGATAAATTTTCATGCAACAATTTGAGATCAGAATCAATCAATACATCAGCACTAGAAAAACTCATATATAATAAGATGATAGTTATAATAATATTTTTCATAAATATGGGTCCAATGGTCAGATTTTTTTGTGCATTTAAGGCAAAAGGCGAGACTGACCCTCAAGCCGCATCTCATCAGTCAAAGTTAACATTAGTCATTGGCAAGCTGCTTAATAAATTGATCAAATCCAATTGGCTCTTACAGCCTGCTTTTCTGTAACAGTTTTTTACTTGTTCTTTAACTGTGTTAATGGATTTATGATATATCTCCGATATTTCATTAAGGCCATAGCCTTTTAATAGGGCTTGGCAAACTTCCGCTTCTACTTGTGTAAACGGAAGCATCGAGCGAAGTACCTCGATAGAGTGTGGAATGGTATACTCGGGGTTAATCACATATACCATCACACCTAAATTTTTTCTCCCATGGTTTTCTACATCGCTATAAAGTTCATGGAAGTGTAATTTAAAATCTTTATCCAGTGACTTAACAGAAAGGTACTTGTCGGTAATTTGAAGTCCACTTTTATTTATTATCGATTGTAAAACACCATGGGTAAGTAACTTTTTTGTTGACCCTGTTTGATCAACATCTACTTTATCAGATAGAGCAGGTCCATCTTGGTTTTTGAATAAATTATCCATTTGCTGATTACAAGAAATTAAGTTTCCGAATTCAGAGTAAACGGCAACAGGGATACGAAACGAGTTAGTAATAGCATGTGTTCGTTCAACCATACTACTGGTATTTTGCATTTTTATAGACAATTGATACACTTTCGATATAAAGGGCACTAATCCATTAAACCTTTCAATATCACTTGACGAAATAAGCCCTTGCTCTTTAGAGCGATTATTCACCATTATGCATACCCAATCTTCATCGATACTCAAGCAAGAAAGCGCGTAGTCTTCGATATTTTGCGGGCTCATCCATTCACTATAAAAATTGCTATTGTAAATTTCATCACTAAATTCACTTAAATTAGCAGAATAAAATAAATTGTCTTTTGCAGTCACGGCCATTTTTATAAATGGACTATCAGCTATAAATTTCTCTAAGAATAGATTCGCGAATTGATCTGTCAGTGGCTGACCAGCCTGTATATGAAACTTCATTAGTTGTTGCTTGGTACCAATCGCATACAAATGCACAGAATGAAGATTAAAGTGCTCTAACCATCGATTTAGAAATACGTCCCACCCATTGGAACTCTGATAACACGATAGCAATAAGCCTAGTAAGAAACTGTCTTCAGCATGTACTTTTTTCATAAGAGTAATTAATGTACCGGAATAGATGCGAGGAGGTTTATCAGACTAATTTGATTTATACAGCCTGACTTTTTAAAACAACTATTTAGCTGTTTTCGTACTGTATGCTTTGAAACTCCGTTCAATGCAGCTATTTCTTGTAATGAGCGACCTTCATGTATGGATCTACAAACTCTTGCTTCAGAGGGGGTTAGGCCAAACATATCAATTAATGACTGCTCTGACAAAGAGTGGCTATGTGCCAATGAGACGACATAAACTAAAACACAGTCTGCTTTATTTACTAGGCTCTGATCTATGCATGCATATATTGAAGCATCGGGGAACAAAGCAGGTAGCTTATTCATCGATTGACCTTTGATATATTTGGTATTCGCTGTATTAGCGATTAACTTTCCAAGGCTTGTTATATAATCTTGACTGGCGTTTAAAGTATCACTTTTGCCGTGTAAAAAAGAGCTCATCGCCTTATTTGAATATAGCAATCTTCCTGTGCTATTAAATAAAGCGACTGGAATTCTGAATGACTCGAGTAGGGCCCTATTTCGCAGATCAGCGGAATCGGAGTCTAAGCTCTGGCGTTGCGTTTGATAAGCGAAGGATAATAAAGGAACAAAGCATTCAAGTTCGCTCCAAACGTCTTGTGACAACTGCTCTTCATTTCCTATCTCTACACCAAAATAACAATGTGAAGTAGGTTGGCTCCACACACTAAATAACCTTAACGAAGAAGAAAACTCCTCATCTGGATACCGGCTCGTTAAGCTACGTTGATTTAAATTTTCTGATTTAACCACAGTGAACTGGGGCTTTGTCTCGGGGGGGCAGGTTGAACTGGAGGCCAGCAATACAGCACTAAGTACTTTTTTTTGTAAATTATGATGAACGTTAGGAACAGTGCACGAATCCACATAAAATCCAACTGCATTTGAATCTGAAGCTATATCAATTATAAAAGATGATTGTATACCCGATATTGAGGATATCTCATCAAGTATCAACTGCCAGCTATCATCAAATTGATCTTGGCTTAATAAACTATTTCCAAGCTTGTAAATGGCAGTATCAATAGACATATATTGTAAATTGGATATTTATAATTGATTCATTCATATACAGCCAAGTTTATTTAAATTTGTATCAGAATTCAATGATGTCGATCACACTAGCGACAGTCATAAAAACACCAAGAAAATAAGATACCCCCCGATCGAACCATATCTCCCACCTACACCACTCTCTACAATGCGGCCGTTAGTTCCGCTTATGGCCCGCAGAGGCTAAGCAATAATAATATACTTAATTTAGGACGTTCAAATGCATAAACTCGTTGGGATAATTTCACTAAGTGCGCTGCTCATCGCCTGTGGAGGTGAGTCCACCTTGGATTCTGATGATATTGAAGTACCCGTCGACCTGTTCCCTCGTACTTTTACTCGTATGTGGGAGAACACCTACAACGATGATGGAGACATAACGCATTATTTAGATATCGAAGACGATGGCTCATTAAATATATACCAACTTAACACTGATGATACCGGTGAATGTTTTATAAAAGGGAATTTCGGTACTTGGGAATTAGCCAGTGGCGTTGAGTACCAATTCACGACGGCTGGGAACAACGAACAGTATACCTATCGAATGCACTCATATAATCGCGATGAATCTCTTTATATGAGTGCAACAGATGGTACGACCTCCTATAAATTGGGCCACACTGACCTAGCAGCTGAGGATTTGCGTCAATGTGCCAGCTCTACCGATGCATCTAGCGAAGATACAACCTTAAATAGTATCGCCAAATTATGGAAAGATGGTTACTTTGACAACCAAGCTTCTGAAAAAAATTATATGTATATCTCCCTAGAAGGCGAGATTAAATACTATACATACAGCGAACCCAATCAATGTTACAGCGCAAACATGACGGCTAAGCTGGAAGATCAAACAAACAGCGATTATTTATGGACATCCCATGATGAGAATGGAAGCCAACGAAGCTTTAATATCCAATTTCTAAGTGAGAATGGTGATTTGAAATTTAATGGGACCGATGGGCTCGGATCTTTCACACTCACATCCACCAGTAAAATCGTTACCGATCTAGCTGTTTGCGACGTATTGCCTAATGAATTAGTTGGTGTATGGGAAGATTTTTATACTGACGAGAACGGAAACACTGACGAAGGTTATACACTTTTATATAAAGACGGAGTCACGGTTTATGTCGATTATCAAGGCGATGGATATGAGAATGTTTCTGTAGATTGCTATGAATTTTTTTCTGCTAGCACGATAACCAGTCTAGGAAATAACAACTACTATATCTACGACGCCACTGAAGAAGAAGAGTCTTCGTTCAATATCATTACTAATGGTGATAACACGTTAAATCTTACCGAAATTGGCGGTGAAGGCAGGGAGTTCAGTTTAGATCGTTCATCCAGTTTAGATTTATCAGATATCAACCAATGTACTGCCGAGCAGTTAGATGAAATCAATAACGTACAATAATATACTTTAAAGACTCTTGACCCTGACCAGTATCAAGCGTGCTACTGGTCCTCAAATTTAGTTAGAATGTAATCCACCCAAAAACAAAGGGACAAAGGTCAGGTTGATACTCCCCCTATTAAGAGTGCCCGATAAACTGGGGGAGTATCAACCTGACCCTCGGGGCGGAATAAGATTAATGTGCGTACATATCGAAATCAGTATCGACCCAAACAATATAAAATATTTCAGCATCAATGAATCCAATAAGGCGCCCTCTACCCCCGGGGAGCCTAAATACATCAATTTGTTTCTCATCCTTGAATTTATTAGGAATGCCTGCTATTGATTTAAAAGATGTCTTCTCTATTTTTTCAAATCCTTGCTCTCGTGGCAGATTACTAATCTCCCTCCATGTAAGTTTACTCAAATATGATATTTTAGAGATAACAGCGAGCCTATCTTCTTTCTGCCCATTCTCTACAGATTTCTTACCAATGCTCACATTAAATTCGAAAGAAAATTTAGGATAAAGAGAGTGCACACCTTTATTACTATCTTTATTGTCATTCTCGTGTTTCTTTAAGAATTTATTTCTTTTAGAACTAACCAATTTTAGGCACTCCGCCAATACTGTCATTATCGTAATGCGGTTTTATTGGTCGGCCATTACGAAGTAAGTCACTAGGTAATTCGTCAAGTCTATAAGAGTAGCTTTCGTTATCGTCTTTGTTGACAAGGGTTGTCCTGTACTTTCCCATTGCATCCAATATTTGGTCATTCTGACAGGTATAGATAAGCTGTGCTTTCTCACTGCTTTCAAATAATGTTATTATTTCAGGCAGAATCTTAGAGTGAAGGTGCACATCAAGCTCATCGGCTATGAAAACATTCGCATGCGAGGGATCTTGGATATCGTCAAGAACTACAAAACAATATGCTAGTAAGTGATATAGACGTATAGTACCAGTAGATTGATGATTCAATCGTAATTTTTTAATTTCTCCAGCAATTTCAAAAAGAAATATAGGGTAATAGGTTTCATCACCCTCACTATCTGTATACTTTTCAATTTTTATATCGAAAATACCAGTGTCAAATTTCACCAACAAATTTTTAACAAAGTCTAGAGCTTCAGGAAGTCTGTAGTAAAACTTATGGACACCTTCGCCTGCTAAATCTACAAAACCAAAACTTGATACATTTGAAAATACGCCTTTAAAAAAGGCGTATATATCTTTAGTACATTCAACTTCATATTGATTTGAAGTACTAATTATAGACGCATTTTTTCTAATCTGAGGTATTGTATGAAGGCCTTCATACTCTACATCTAAATATTCAATTTCACTCCCTTCACGCCTAAATAATACTTTATTCACCCGCCCTAAATTGAAAAGAGTTTCATTTAAAACCTCAGTTCTATTAACGTTAAGTTCATAGCGGTAGTCAATCTCTCCAATCCTAAACTCACAGAACAAGAATATAGGTTTTGAATTATTAAAATACGATTCAATTCCAATTTCATCATCCGGCTTATTACTGAATGAATTCTTAAGAAATTCAGAAAGAAATGAATATGCTTTGAGCGCATTTGTTTTACCAGCAGCATTTGCTCCCTTTATACACATCACATTACTGTAGCTTTTCCCCTGCGATATATCTTGTGGGCAATTTTTGTTTAGTCTTAGATCTATCTCAAAGTCATCCTTGAAACAATAGAAATTTTGACCGCCATACTTTAGTAACATACCTAGACCTTTGGGTTGATGCTGCTATCTATATAGTTAAGCTCATAATGATAACATCCGCCATATCTGGCAGATGTTAATTCTACACGCTAATTGAAGTAAAAAGCAAATTTGAGTCAAAGTGCTTCCCTGCCCCTAAAACCAGCTTAATACTTTATAAGAAACGGGCGAGAGGAGCAGAATTTGTTCGGTGCTATAGGAAAAATCGCCTAATTAACTCACCCCCCAAACCCCGGCACCTTAAAATACCTAACCACATCAAACCGCTTCATAGTTGCCACCATCTTAAACGGCACCAACTCATCCGCCGGATAAAACATCTGGTCCAAACTCGCCTGCTTTTGAAACGCGTCATACACGTTATCAAATTCTCGGTTTAACTTTTTAATACTATTGGGGCTAAGCAAACGGCTGGCCGAATAAAACGGCCCTGAATTAGGAGAAGCGCCCCCCTTTTTTTCACTAATGGCTTCTGTAATAAAATTTTGATTAACCCTAACCAAGGTAGGCAGTAACGGGCCATCTAATCGCCATTTAATGGGTAAGTTAACCAAAAAATAATAAGAGTTATCTTGGCGTAATCGAATTAGCGCAAGCTTTTCAAGTTCTCGCAAATACAAATACACATCTTGGCTGCTTAATTGGTTTTGGCGGGCAATAGATTCCAAATCAAATTCGCTTACCAACAGCATTAAAAACGCCATTAAACCTGGGCGTGTCGCCAGCGACTGTTCAGTGCTTTCGGGCAAGGTAGTGGGTGCTATGGGCTGCTTGGCTGCCAAATCCACCAGCTCGGTAAAGCTAATGCCTACGGCCTCACACACTTCCATTAAGCGGCTGAGCTTGCAGTCTTGCTCGGCAAACAGGCGCTTAATGGTGGGCTCTGAGGTATTCATCATTCCTGCTAAATCTTTGTAGCGAATACCTTGGGCTTTTAGTACCTGCTTTAAACAGCCAAACAGGCCGGTACGCTGGCGTTGCTCTTCCATACTGATCCTCAATTACCGAAAAAGTCTCATCTTTTGATACTTAATCTAAGTTACATGGCATTAAAGATACGGATATTTATACTCGTTGTCACTTGCTTAGATCAAGCAATCTCATAAACCACATAAAGAGATAGCCATGAAGAACTGGAAAAACACACTCAACAAAACCGCCAGCACCCTATCCACGGCCTTAGTTGTTAGTGCAGCGCTTGCCCTTCCCGCAATGAGTAGTGCCAGCCCAACCGCCCTTACCCCGTTATGGACGCTTAACAACTTTGACCAGCCAGAGTCAGTAGTAAGCGACACCAGCGGCACACACTTGTACGTCAGTAACATTAACGGCCAACCCACCGAGCTAAACGGTAAGGGCTACATTAGTAAACTTGATGTTAACGGCACGGTAATTAAGCAACAGTGGCTTAAAGGTATGGATGCACCCAAGGGCATGGCCATTCAAGGCGATACCCTTTATGTGGCCGACATGCAGCAAGTACATGTTGTCAGTTTATCTAAGGGCAAAATTGTTAAACGCCACTTTGCACCCAAGGCCAAAATGCTAAACGATATCACCATAGGTGATGATGGCAGTGTGTACATTAGTGATTTGCTGGGCGGGGGCATTTACCGAATTGAGAGCCGTATTAAAAATAACAAAATGGCCATGTGGTTTAACCCCAAACAACTGCCCCACCCTAATGGTTTGTTGTGGCAGAATGATAGTTTGTTGGTGGCGTCTTGGGGGCGGGGCATGAACGGTGATTTTACTACTAAAACTCCTGGCAGCATTTATACGGTGCGTACCAATACTAAGAGTAGCAAGCCAAGTTTAGTCCCGGTAGCCGGCGCACAAAAAATAGGCAACCTTGATGGTTTAACGGCTAATGGTGATAGCCTTTACGTTAGTGACTGGATTAACGGTAACTTGTTTAAGGTAAGTGGTAACACCCACGAAAAAGTATTAAGCCTAAACCCGGGGTTAGCGGATATTAGTAGCCATAACGGTTTATTGTTTGCACCGCTGATGATGGACGGAATCGTTAGAGCTTGGCGTATTTAGCTCTGTTTTTGAGATAAGTTGTTTGTGATTGATGCGCCATTCATAGATAACGAATGGCTAGCTAAATACTAAAAGTGTCACCGTTTACGATTTTAAAAACTCACTAAACGGTGTACGCCTTAACTGCTGGGTAACCTAATAATAAATGTGGCGCCCTGCTCCTCCTCACCATCCACAGTAATGTCCCCTTTCATTTTTTGACAAATTATATTGTGAATAATGTGCAAACCTAAACCGGTCACGCCTTTGTTTCTTTTGGTGGTGAAAAAAGGGTCAAATATTTTGCTTTGATCTTTCAAGGGTATGCCTATGCCATTATCACGATACTTAATCATTAAGCCCTTATTTGCTACCTCTTCTACATCAATATAAATTTTGCCCTCGGTTATGCCGTCAAATCCGTGTAATAAAGAATTTGAAATTAAATAGGTAAATATTTGGCTAAAGGCGCCGCCAAAACAATCAAATTTTAAGTCGGTATCACAGTTTATTGAAACCGTATGCCCGGCTTGGTTTAACTTTGGATTAAAGTGCAAGGTTACATCTTCTAGGTATTGCTTAACGTTTATTATTTGTTTGCTTTCGTTGGTGTGATCTACTGCTATTTTTTTAAAACTTTTAATGAGTTTGGCGGCCCGTTGCAACGCATTCATCACCAGCTTTGATGACGAATCCATGGTTTCTAAATAGTCATTGAAGTGGCTTTTTTCTAGGTTTTCGTCTTTGCTTTTTTGAATCACCTCTAGGGTTTTATCATTTAAATGAGACGCGGCCGTAACGGCTATACCAATGGGGGTATTAATTTCGTGGGCGACTCCGGTCACTAACCCCCCTAAGGACGCCATTTTTTCCTGCGCCACCATTTGATCTTGAGCTTGTTTTAATGTGGCCAGCGAGTCTGTTAAAGCACTATTTACCGATTCTAACTGGGCGTTTTTATCTTTGATTTCAGATTCTACCCGCATGCGCTCGGTAATTTGAATGGTGAGTTCGTCGTTGGCGGCTTGCAACATAGTGGGGCTGGGAATGGCCAAGGCCTTGGGCAACAGCGGAAACAACACGATGGCCGTAGACACCGAAGCAATGGCGGTTATGATTTTAACCACCCCAGTAAGCCAATAGGCCGGCTGCCAAACGGTTACTACCGCCAGCAAGTGAGTAAATCCACAGGCAATAATAAACACACTAAACAAAATGAATACCCAACTAAAGGGCATGTCTTTTCGTTTATTGGCAAATATGGCCAGCGCCACAGGGATAGAGGCATACGACAAAAAGATGGCCGAATCCGACAGTACATGCATCCACAGCAACTCTGGTTTCCACAGATAACAATGCCCGTGGGGCATAAAACCATCGGTTGAAAACACCATACTTAGCCACTCTAGCATGGATCACCTCCCGTCAAATCACCCAGCACACCACCCCTAAAATGTAGGCAGCCTCTTCAATCAGTCTATTCAATAATAGGTTATGAGCTGGGTCTGTCATTAAAAGCGGGCACATAAACACCCTTCGATAACACTGACCTTAGGCCTTTACCAAAATTCATGGCTCACAGATTGCTTTTTAAGTTAAACGACTTAGCCTGGGTGAGTTGGTGATAGCCCAATTCCGACAGGGTTTGCCCCTTGCCGGTGTTTTTAACCCCCGTCCAGGCAAGTGCAGGGTCTAAGTAATCGCAGCGGTTCATGAAAACGGTGCCTGTTTGTAGTTGCTCGCCTAAGGTAATGGCTATGTCTTGATCTTGGGTCCAAATAGAGGCCGTTAAACCCAACTGGCTGTCGTTCATTAAGGCTAGGGCTTGTGCATCATCGGCCACCTTCATAATGCCCACCACTGGGCCAAAGCTTTCGTCGCGCATTACCGACATAGAATGATCTACGCCTAACAATACTTGCGGGGCCAAGTAGCAACCCTTGCCATCATCTAACGGGAAAGTAGACGTATCAATCATGGCTTTAGCACCCGCCGCCACGGCTTCCGCTATTTGCCCACGTACCCAGTTGGCCGCCTCCGGTTTTACCATAGGGCCAAGAGTGGTGGCTGGATTTAATGGGTCCCCTAGTTGATAACTGTTTACATGCTTAATAAATGCGGCCACAAAGGCGTCGTAAACGCTGTGGTGTACATAAATGCGCTCAACCCCGCAACACGATTGGCCCGAGTTAAAAAACGCGCCGTCTACCAGTTGCTCGGCACTGTAGGGGATATCAGCGTCACTGCGCACATATGCTGGGTCTTTTCCGCCCAGCTCTAGGCCTAAACCTAAAAAGGTGCCGGCCGCCGCCTGCTCCATGTGCTGCCCGCCAGCCACCGAGCCGGTAAAACACACAAAGTCCACATCACCCGATGCCACAATGTTAGCGCTGTCCTTATGGCTTAAAAATAAACACTGCACTAAGTGTTCTGGCACCCCGGCTTGCATAAACGCCTTCACAAAATGTTCACCACACAAAGGGGTTTGCTGCGATGGTTTAAGCAATACGCTATTGCCTGCCATAAGGGCTGGAATAAGAGAATTTACGGTGGTTAATAACGGGTAGTTCCAAGGCGCAATGGTAAACACTACACCCAAGGGCTGGCGGCGAATAAAGGTATTAAATCCGGGGTTTTGTGCGGGTTTAATATCGGCTAGGGCCTTGGGTGCAATATTGATCATGTGGCGGGCACGCTGCGCTAAGCCCTTAATTTCACCGGCACAGTAAACAAGGGGGCGGCCCATTTGCGTAGCAATTTCACTGGCAATTTGTTGGCTGTTGCGTTCAAAATATTGAACGGCGGCTTCACAAATGTGTGCCCTTTGGCTAAGAGTGAAAGCCTGCCACTGTTGTTGCGCGGCGCGTGCTTGCTTAATGGCTTGTGTAATCTGTTGTGTGTTGGCCAGTGGGCGCTCGGCCACCACTGAGCCATCTACCGGCGATATTGTCCTTAACATGCGCACTCCCTCTTTAAAGCCAACTCATATTTTTAACTAAAATATCAGCGTTACTTTATGTCTAAACATAGCTATTAAATCGAGTATAGATGCCCCTTTATCGTTGGCACAGGTATTAAAGGCTGAAGCCCGCCTTTTAGTATTAAGAGTGAAATATTAGGCGTGGAATAGTTGGGGCGGAATATTAGGGTTGGTATTGCCTAAGATAGATTTAAAAATGGCCTACACACACCAAAAAAATAAGAGCATGGCAAAAAATTACCATCCCCTTACAAACTGTGCTGACTTACATAACTACATGCCGTTTTTAAAACGCTTCTCAGTAAAAATATCACTGCTGCGTACCTGTAATAAGGCGTGAGTGTAAACGTTTAAAAATTGTAAGCCTTCGTCAATACGTTGTGCCATATGCTCACTATTGGCTGTCATTTCACCTTGGGCATTGATTAAATCATCTACATGGTCTACCACAGTGCTTAGCGGAATATAATTAATAAAACTGTTTTTGTAGGTAGTGCTGCGTAATTCAGTAATGGGGTAGCGACCGCCTGTACCAGAACTCACCCCTACAATGTAGGCCGGTTTATGAGCCAGTAAACTATTAAAATAATAAAACAGATTTTTAAAAGCCGGTGGCACCATGCCGTGCCATTCGGGCACCACAAACACAAACCCATGTGCCCATTGAATAAGCTTTTTGGCATTGTCATCCATAACCGCGTCGCCATGCCACATCTCTAAGTTACAATCGTTTAAATCAAAAATGCGATTTTCAACCCCTTCTTGTTGTTCAAGCTGAGCGCTTACATATTTAGCTACATTTAAAGAACTGGAATTGGCGCGCGGGCTACCGCTGATTACTAGGATGTTCATGATGTATTACAACTCTTGAAGATTGCCAGATTAACTTAAACTGACATTATTTTTATAAGGCTTTAAGATTGACCACTGACAATTCTGGTCACACTACTTCAACATGCTATCAAATATCATTTACCAAAGGAAATGAGCGATCTAACTAGGTATAAATTCCAGTCGCCAAAAAGATTTTATCACTGAGCGCGACCACGTTATAAAACTGGCTGCGCCAACAATGAAAGATTTTTCCATAATTTGCTGGCCACCGGTCCTAATATTTTATTTTTATGTTTCATGGCGTAATAGTCCACTGTAATTTCGTTTTGCACATCTTCAAGCTCTAATTTGCAAAGGCTACCATTTGCCCGTTCATCACTGATTAAATTATCCGGTAATTTCCCCCAACCCATGCCGCTAAGAATCAAGGTTTTTTTAGTGGCAAAATCATTCACATACCAACGGCGCTGCCCTTGTTGAACACCCAGTTCCTTGCCCTTGCTTGCCTGCCCGGAATCTTGCACCACAATCTGATACTCATTGCGCAATTCATCCACCCGCGCAAGCTTAGGATGGCGCTTCAATAAGCGTGGTGCGGCCACTGATATCATAGCCCCTTGGTAAAGCTTAACGCCCTGAATGGCTTCAGATTCCATAAAATAATTATTACTAGGGGTAATGGCTAGGTCGGCGTTGTTATTAACGACGGCCTCGAAGGCCCCGGACATATGTTCCTGTTTAAGGATAATGGCGGTATCTGGAAACGCCTGCTGAGTCATATCTAGAATAGGTAAAATACGGGTGAGGTCGAACGAGGCTTCAAAGGCTAGTGTGACACTGGCTTCCATGCCACGAGCCAAGTGGGCCGACAATTGCTGGATCTCATCGGCCTCGCTTAACAGCCGCAGGGCCCGTAAATGTATTTCCCGGCCTGCCTGAGTAAGTGCCAGCCGATAGCCCTGCCGGCTGAACAATTCCAATCCCAGCTGGCTTTCCAACTGCTTCAAACCCTGACTGATGGCGGGCTGTGACTTAAAAAGGGCCTGACTGGCACCTTTCAGGGTGCCGTGTTGCGCCACCATGTTTAACATTTTCAATTGTTCTAGGGTCATGGATTTGGATTCATTGATTTTTCTGGCAACAATGCGTTAATTTTAAGTTTACCTCTTATTAATATATCTTCAATTTTTATTAACTTACTTTTTTGAAATACTGGCAACCGTTTAGACAAGCACACCATAACTAAAGAGGATTAAGATATGAGCAATAAGAAATCAATGGGAATCTGGCTGGCCATCATCTTACTGGCACTGCCCATGGGCGCGGCCGGAGTAGGGAAATTAATGGGCGTGCCCATGCTGCATCAATCTTTCCAGCTAATGGGGCTACCGGAATGGTTTGGTTATTTTATTGGACTGTGTGAATTAAGCGCGGCCGTTGGCCTATTGATTCCTCGCCTAAGCGCCGCGGCGGCTTTGGGTATTGTGGGCATCATGCTGGGGGCGGTGGGTTTTCATGTTGCTTACACTCCACTGTCGGCCGGTGTGCCTGCCTTGGTATTAGGATTATTGGCGGTAGCTGTGGTGTTTGCCCGTAAACAAGACAGCTTTTGGCTGCCCGGCCAGAGCGCCTAAGCGGAAAACGGTTAACCACTGCACACACAAGAGTTCCCTGCCTTTAGCGTAAACGCTGTGAACAATCTCCATTATGTTAATGGTCACGGCGTTCTTCGCAGTCAAACCTTACCTGGCGGTTAATATCCGACAGCTTGATATTTTCTTTTAGTAATTCCCGGTTAATTAATTCGCACAGGTAGGCGTGTTGATTCTGCTGGGCCAGCATTTCGTTTTGAATGGTATCGAATACACAGATGATTTTTAACGACGCGGGAAAATTATCGTAATCTACAAGGTGGGTTAACCACTGAAAGCCTGCTACGTTTTCCAGCGCTATCTCACACACCTTAGTGAGGGTGACTCTTAACTGGTTGTCGATTTTTTTGTGAGTCTTTTTCATTATTTACCCTTTGGCCAATGCCGTGGCTAAAAACTGCATCACTATTTTAATGCGCTCTACTTTACGTAAATCTGGATGGGTAAGAATCCACAATTGGTTCTCCTTAGCAGGCTCAAAGGTGAACAGACGCTCTATTCCCGGCAGCGCCAAATCATCGGGTAAAATCGCCAAACCCTGCGCACTGTTGGCTAGATAAGACATGGCCACTAAATCATCACTCCTAGGCCCAAACGTGCCTTGGTGTTTTTTATCCAACCATGACAGCACCGCATGATTGCGCAGCGCACCCGCCGGCCCAATAAGGCAATGCTGTTCAAGATCCGCTATATTATCTGGCCGCCCCCATTGCGCTAAATAATCCGGGTGAGCATAAACCCCCCATTGAATGCGGCACACTTCACGGCCCACTAAATGATCAGGTGGGTTTAAGGTAATACGCAGGGCAATATCGGCCTGCCGGTTGCTCATGTTCAATTCCAAGTTGCTCACCAATACCTCCACCTTAATATCTGGGTATTGTTTGTTAAGTTCACGCAGCTGGTTTGGCAAAATATTGTAAGCAAAACTGCTGGGGGCGGTAATTCTTACCACGCCTTTTGGCTGGGTATCCTTGCCGGCAAGGTGACGCTCAATATCATCAAACGATTGCGTAATCTGCTGGGCATGCGTAATCATATCCTCACCCAACTGGGTAAGTTCGTAGTGGCCGTTTAAACGCTCAAACAGCCTACCTACTTGCTCTTCAAAGTCATTAAGCCGCCGGTATACGGTGGAGTGACTTATTTTTAGTGCCTGCCCCGCCCCCGTTAAGGTGCCACTGTGGGCAATGGCGATAAATATTTTAAGGTCATTCCAATCCAAAGCTAGGTCCAATCGTCAAATATGAAAAAATGGTTACCATATTTGCAAACCATTTTCAAAATTGCAAATGATAGACTTCATTCCGTTAGATCAAGCGCCACCTCATCCACCCACAAGTGGCGCCGTAAATTTAAATAGGAATGACTCAATATGATTGGCTACACCACCGTTGGCACCAATGACCTTGTCCGCTCTGCTGGCTTTTACGACGCCTTACTGAACACGTTGGGCGCCGCCCGCGCCATGGAAGCGCATGACTTTATTGCATGGGGCAATACCCCAAATACCCCCATGTTTTCTATTCACCTACCCAGCGACGGAAAAACCGCAAGCGTGGGCAACGGCGTGATGATTGCGCTACTGGCCAAGAACCCTAAGCAAGTGAGCGAACTGCACCGCCAAGCGCTTGAGCTAGGTGCGATAGATGAAGGCAAACCCGGGCCCCGTGGTGACTCGGGCTTTTATGCCGCTTATTTTCGTGACCTAGATGGCAATAAACTTAATGTTCATTGCATGCAGCCCTGAACACCTTTCACTGCGCCTTGACTCACCCGTACTTGTTGAGACCCTGCTGGCCACTTAGGCGGCAGGTCCATGCCTGAAATGTAGTGAAACTAACAATGCATAAAAACAATTATCACATTTTCGCTCACTCCCTTTGCCCTTACGTACAACGGGTTGTGATTTTAATGAGCGAAAAACACATATCCTATAAACGCACCAACATTGAATTGCACAATAAACCCCATTGGCTTGCAACAATATCGCCCACCGGCAAAGTCCCCATTTTGTTGGTGAATGGCACTCAGGCAATTTTTGAATCAAGCGTAATTTGTGAATACCTTAACGAAGTATCACCGAATTCACTGCACCCCAGTGCCCCCTTACAAATTGCACACCATAGAGCGTGGATTGCTTTTGCAGGGGATATTTTAAACGCTATTGCCGCTATTATTTACAGTGACAAAAGCATTGAATGCACTCATAAAAGCTTAGTGGGCATTACTGAAAAACTTGCGGTGATTGATAATGAGTTACCCAAGGGGCAATATTTTAGTGGCGACACATTTCATATTATTGATGGGGTGTACGCCACCGTGTTTCGTTATTTTGAACTTTTTGAGCAGCTTAGTGGAGTGAATTTATATTCAAACCTGCCCCACATTAAACGCTGGAGCGTAAATTTACTGCAACGAGATTCGGTTAAAGAAGCGGTGCCTAAAAATTACAATGAATTATTGCTGGCGTTTATGAAAAAGGCAGACAGTTATATTGTGCACGCAGATTTCTCTTAGCTATTTTACTAAAGCCACCCTTTAAAACAGCTCACAAAAGAAAGCGCACTGAGGGTGCGCCTTTTTATAACCCTGTTTTTCTCATAATGGCCAGAAGCCGTATCTGTTTGATGAAACACCAATAAAAATCCCCGGGGCAAGCCCTTGCGCGAACTAAGAATAAACACACATTGTACGAGGGCAGCCCTGCGCCCGACAAATCGCTTTGCGATTTTAAAGGATCGCCCACGGGTTCCTGCATGGATGCAGGTTATTAGGGCAATGCAGGAAATGAGATGGACCCGTCTCCCATGTGCCATGATTAGAGTGAAAACTTAAATCAAGGTTCGGCATCAAAAAAAGAGGGTCCACCCATGAACAAGCTTAGCATCATTGGTATTG
>MAAA01014087.1_pt1 | contig 37997 bp, 45 predicted proteins | sample 1115971 | NCBI WGS metagenome assembly MAAA01 (sample SAMN04961123, study PRJNA320927) | seawater metagenome | isolation source: sample BD02T6 sea water enriched with oil for 6 days | place: USA:Gulf of Mexico | collected 2013-07-27 | reverse complement strand
TTGGATTTTAAAGCGTCGGAAAGTTTTGAGCGTTTCTTGCCCATGGTTGCTTTCCAAAAATCAAATATTTCGGAAATTACACAAGGCACAGGCTCAGTCTTTTTATTCTTATCTGTTTTGTTTTTATCTAATTTCTTCTTATCTAATCTCTTCTTATCTAGAGGGTCTTTCTCGGAGTTTGTCGGACTTTCTAGGACCTCTTTAGAATCAAGGACTTGCGGGGGTTTCTTGCGAACCAACTTAGAGGTGTAATCATCACTAAGCTTTGCAAGTTTCAAGCAGGTAATCGTGCCTTCAGCACCCTCAAATAATCCCAACTTAATGAAGCGGGTCATCATTTCTTGAATACGTTGAGGGGAAGAACCGGTATTACGGGCAATGATTCGGCAATCATGCTCTAACTCAAATGTAAGGTTTTCAGGTTCAACATTTCCGGCAACCAGTTCCAGGCAATACCAGTAAAGGCCATAACCCTCCAAACCATAATCCAGCATGACCTCTTGCAACTTGGCATCCATGTTGGCGGTTGAGTTGTGCTTAAACCACTTCACTTGGCGGCCTCGGCTTTTAACTTGCCTTTGCTTATCACCTGAATCTGGCACTGGCGCGGGTAGTCAAGCTCTTCACCCCACTGGGAAACTGCCGATTTCGTCACGCCTAATTTCTTGGCCATCTCCACACCACTGCCAAAAAACTCTATTGCATCTGCCTTTTTCATATGACCTCTTACTTGAAATTCCAAAAATCAACTATACTTTATCTGAAAGTTAAGCCAACTATACTTGCAAGTCAACCCTATTTACCAAATACAGGGTTAAACTCTCTTTACTATGAAAAAAGACAGAATAAGAACTAAAGCCGCTGTATCTCAATGGGAAAAGAGTAATTCCAACATTGAAGGCAGCAACCTATTGGGGTTGGCAAAGGCTTTAAAGGTAACGCCTGAGTGGATCAATACCGGCAAAGAAATCATTACGACGAATTATGACGCCGCAATGGAAGAACTTACCAACACAGTTGCCGCTCAAGTCATTCCTATTTTTGATAGGGCTAATCTAGCCCTGCACCTGAAAGGTGAAGAAGCCACACACGCCGAAAGACCACCAGAGCGGCACGGCCTTTACTCGAGCACCATGTTTGCCCTGGTAGAAGATATGGATGGCATGGCCCCGCTCATTGTGAAAGATGAAATCATCTACATTGAACCCAACTCTAAACCGGAAGGCGGTAAAGACTGCATGTTTTGGGTAAATGGGATTCCACTTGTGGGCTGCCTGAATCTAACGGCCACCGGCATGTTTTTAGGGTTTATCTCTAATGCGCAAGGCTGGGACAGCGTTCCAGTGGGCAAAGATGACTTCATTGGGCGCGTGGTACACATTACCCACACTCGATACCAGTAACGCTATTTTATCGGTTAAAAAGGAATGATATGCCGAACATTAACCCATCAAGCCCCTTGATTGGCGCCCTGCGCTGGTTGCTAGTGCCTATTGCTGGCCTTGCTACCGCCCTTATAGTTTGGGCTACTGGCGCTGCTCTCATTATGCTTTTCGATTGGCTTTGGCCCATGTTGGCAGGTTACCCATTCCTTGATACCTGGCTCTTTTATGCCTCCCCTTATGTAATTAACTTTGCTGTCGGTGCGCTATTTTGCATAGCGGTTTGCTATACAGCCCCAACCAAAAAGCTGGCCACAGGATGTGTAATGGCTGCCGCCTTAGTTCTTTTTGGCCTCCTTGGTGATGCCCCTGCCATTAACGACACCCTTGGCGAGCACGTACAAGCTAGCCTTGCCCTTCTGGCATTGTCAGTCGGGATTATATTTGCTCTTTTCACGATCTACGATAAAGAAAGAAACCCCATTTAACATCCTGCACCAATCGAATACCAAGCTATACCCAAGCCCGCACCTAGCGGGCTTTTTTGTGCCCTCCTGAATAAAAGTAAACTCTATTAAACTTTTTCCTTGACTCCAAAGTATAGTCACCTTAACCTTTAGGAAGTTAAGCAGCCTATACAAGGAGTTCACCCATGACAGCATGCGCAGTTACTCAGGATTTAAACCGCTACCTAGCAGTTGAAGAAGCTGCGGAAGCCCAGGCCGATTATCGCGAATCGCTTTATAGCGAATACCGCGATCTATTGCTTGGCGGCCACACCATCAAGATTAACCGTGCATCTTACTCGTTTGCCGATCTACGCCCTGAGCTAACAGTAGCCGCAGACAAGAAATTCGACCACCACCTAATAATGCTGCTCAAGGGTGCCGGTGATGCCGACAAGTTCCTATGTGAATTTTTAGAGCTTGAATTGGACAAGCTAATTGAAGAAATGATCGACGCAAAAATTGAAGAGGGAGAGTAGACGTGAGCAAGGACAAACTTAAAGAACGCTTATACCAGTGCGAAGACTGCAATACAAAGCCACCGGAAAGCGCGCTTGAACATGACGGTGATACTGATGACGTTGGCAATGTACAACCTTCAACCTTTTGCCCGCGTTGTTTTTCTGAAGATTTAATTGAGGTGAACGCATGAGCAATTCAACCGAAGTAACAGCCCTCGACCTCCAAAAGCCCTTTATGGAAGCTGATATTAAATGGCGTGTGCAGCAGGCAGGCATTGCACAAAGCACTAAGCCCTATGTCCTGGCCATTCCATACGTAAGCAATCGCGCAATACAGAAACGCCTTGATGAACTGTTTGGTTTGTTTGGTTGGGAGAACACCTACCAGCCAACTGCCGACGGAAAAGGCTTTTTATGTGGCATCACATTGCACGGCGAAAAACGCAGCATTACCAAATGGGACGGCGCTGAATATACAAATATTGAAGCGCTTAAAGGGGCCTTGTCCGGTGCAATGAAGCGTACCGCTGTGCAGCTTGGCATAGGCCGCTACTTGTACAGCCTGGAGCCTCAGTTTGCCCCATGTGAAATTATTAAATTCAGAGGCGATGCCGAAAACTGCCATAAAGACAAAAAAACCAATCAATTAATTGGCTGGGAAAACCCCAAGCTTCCAAGCTGGGCCATACCCTTTGAAGACTTTAGTCACTTAATTCAACCCATCGCTGAAGCTAGCGACATGAGCGTTCTACGCCATGTTTTTGAAGATGCTTTTAAAGCCGCTGAAACATCTGGCAACAAAGAGCTTAAAACCGCAGCCACCGAGGCGAAAAACAATCGTAAGAAATTCATTCAAGAAAATATCGACGCTATCAATAAGGGCAAGCACGACAGCATAGGTGAATGGCTAGAAAGCCAACTCAGTATGTTTGCCGAGCTACCCAACAAGAGCACGGTGGACAACTACTGCCGACTCACTACCGAAGGGCTAGCCACCAGAACTAAAGAACAGGGCATCGAATGCCCTGACTTAGTGGAAAAGTTAACCCAATCCTACACCGCACGAATCAATGAACTAACCAAGCAGGTAGCATAATGAGCACTGAAGCCAGCACTGAAATCGTATCTTTTGATCAAGCCGTGGCCCTTAAAGGTCGCAAGGCAATTGAGTTTTTCTCCAACCAAGAAAACCTCAAGCCCTTAATCGCCTTTGTTAAAAAGGAGGCCACCGCCACCGTCTATAACGTGAAAATCAAAAAGGACCGTGACGCCATCGGCTCTGTCGCCTTAAAGATTTCCAAATCACGCAAGGCTTTGTCTGATGTCATTAAGGCGTCCGTTTCCGACATGGAAACCAAAGTTAAGGCAGCCAAGGCGGTATCCAAGTTCATGGAAACTGAACTCAATCAAATACGCGAAACTGTACTGGCACCGCGCAATGTTTGGCAAGCCGAGCAGGACAAGATTGAAAAAGAACGCATTGACAACATACGCACCAGCATTGATGACATTCAGGTTCTTGGTCAACTATCTGGATCAGAGACAAAAGAGGAAATTGCCAATCTAATTGAGGGTGTTGAATCGATTGACGTAAGCGAAGGCTTTGAAGAATTTACATCCGAGGCGGCCCAGGCTGTTAAAGACGTATTGAAAACCCTCAATGATCGAGTGCTGAAAATTATCGAAGAAGCCCGTCAACGTGAACAAACCGAGCAGCTTCAAAAAGAGCAATTACGCAATCAAATTAATGAGCGACTGAACAAGCTGGGCATGATCCCTATGGGCCTACTGGGTAAAAGCTCAGAGGACATTCAAAAGAAAATTGACAGCCTGAACGATTTTGATGTGTCTCAGGAAGAGTTTGGCGACTCGTATCAACAGGCAATAGATTCCGTGCAAACCGTCCTGACCCAGCTTAATACCATGCTTACCCAGCAGCTTGCACTTGAAAAGCAAGCGACCCCTGAATCATCTAGCCAGCCCGCAGCCGAAAAACCCGCTTTGGAAATTGTGGGCGGCCTCAATCAAACCCTTAGTAAAGCAGCACCTCAAGAATCCGCCTTCATAGAAGATGACAACGATTTCGAGAAGTTAGCCGGTCTTCTTTTTGACTTAAAAACAATCAACTTCCCAGAGTGCATTAACGCTGAGAATTTCGATTTAGTCGCTGAGTGTCGCACCACAATAAGCGATATGGCTTTGAAGGTTGATGCAGCCATTAAAAGCGCAGCAGCTTAAACGATTTAAAACCACGGCCCAGCAATGGGCCACAACAATAAAAAAGGAAAACAGGATGTTGATTTTAACAAGACGAATTGGCGAAACACTAATGATTGGGGATGACGTAACCGTCACCGTATTAGGCGTTAAAGGCAACCAGGTGCGCATTGGGGTGAATGCACCTAAAGAGATTCCTGTACATCGTGAAGAGATTCACCAGCGTATTCAAAATGAACGCGCCGAGAAGTTAACAGCTTAATTTTTTACCAACCCACCACCACAAAAGGAAATGGCCATGCCCATTGTAAGCACTAACGTAGACGATTTTCTAGGCGAGTTAAGCGCTGGAATTCTAAAAGAAAAACTCGGACATATCCTGTCCAAAGCCGCCGAAGGCTGCACCGTTCACGGCAAGAAAGCCAGTGTTGGAATGGTTTTCTCTATGTCACCTATTGGCGAAGATGGCCAGGTCATTATGTCCGTGAAGCTTTCAAACACAGTGCCTACCAAGCGCGGCAAGTCCACTGAAGAAGACACCACAGACACTCCTATGTTTGTGGGTAAAGGCGGCGAAATCACCATTGATCAGCCCCGCGAAGAAGAGAGCGGCCAGTTTGCTCTTGCAGATAAGAAAAAGCAGCCTTTGAACAATGTGGAGCAGATCAACCAAGGTTAGCAGTAGGCGGCCCCGGCCTTAACTGGGGCAGAAGTAAGAAGTCGGTAAAAACTTAAATAACTAAAAAAGAGAAAAACAATGTCACTAACAAAAGACGCAGTTGTCCACATTCAAGAGACTGCAAACATCCCTGAAATCATCAAACGTATTCATGAAGAAAACACTCAAGTGCCCCTGGCAGTTGTGCCCGACAGCATGACTCTCCATAGCCTTGAAAAGCACATGGAAAATGCCGCTCGTTACCGCTTAGATTTTAAGACCACCAGTATTGATGACTTCATCTCATACAATGAAAAATTCGATACCAAGGGCGCTGGCTGTTTTGTCAATGCCGAGCGCATGAATGCCAAAAGCATTTTTGACTTGGGCACTACTGACAAAGCAGGCCATAAAGAGCATACCGCTTTGCTCACACTTAAAAAGACAGCCGCCTTTAAAGCCCTATGCAATATTAATGGCGCCCAGTTAAACCAAAAAGACGCTGCCGAGTTTATTGAAGATTGGGAAGGTAATATTTCAGTCTTCACCAAGTCAGGTGGCAGCATGACCCCCAAAGCCGCCGCCAATTCTCTGCGGGACTTAACCATTGAATCGGCCCGTGAAGTAAGCAGTAAGGTAAGCGACTTTGGTGAAAGCATGAGCGGCATGGAACGCATTGAGGCCAAAAATCAAGAAGCCCTACCTGCTGAAATCCACTTTAAGTGCCTAACCTACCAGGGCCTTACCGATGAAGGTTTTGTTTTACGGGTTGGCATCCTCACTGGCGGTGACAAACCAAAGCTCGTTTTGCGCATATTGCAGCTTGAGGCAAAGGAAGAAGAAATTGCCGAAGAGTTTAAAGCCAAACTGGTCAAAGCTTTTGACGGCCTAGAAGTAGAAACCTTTATTGGCGAAGCCTAACTAACACTACCGCAGGGAAGCGGTTCACCCGGGAAAAGTAAAATGGACAATGAAGTACTTGAAAAAATCAAAGAATTCGCACAAAGCGAGCTAACTAAAGCTTATGGGTTTTGCGGCGTAGCAACTGGCAAAGAGTCTGCAATTCTGAACTCGTCAGATCGAAATGGCAATGACATAAAAATCACCATTTCATCTGAACCTGAATAACCACCCCACTCCGCAAGGATGCGGATAACCGAGGAGCACAGCATGAATAAGTACAGCAAGTACCGTGATTTATTAGACAATATAAAAATGAAAATATGCAGGGCTGAAATGGGGGTTACCAATGTCTACCAGGTAATGCTGGAAACACTGGACAAGGCTGAGAAAGAAGAGCTGGCCATTAACGCAAGTATAAAATCACTGGCCATGTTTGTTTATAATAAATACTACAAAGTCGAATCCCCTGATTTTGAGCTGCTTGATTCTACTGATGTCGTTATATCCCAACTTGATAATATGATTGCTGGACTGCCAGATACAGGACCTAAGTGGATTAGTGTTGATACTGCCATGCCAGATCGCAAGTTTGAGCACAGTGCATGGGATCATGATGGGGAGGTATGTCTCTTTGACGGCATGGTTAGCCAATCGGTTGAAGTAACGGATGGCTACAACTGGGCTAGAGCGCACTATCAGTCTAATGGTGTGTGGCATATGTACGATGAATCACAACATGACTTTTTAAATGTAGACCCTGATGAAGTCACGCACTGGATGCCAATGATAAAGCTACCAGAGCCACCAACCAATGAGCTAAAGGCACCAGATAAAGAGGTGACCGCATAAACAATGAGCGACTTAATGACACCGGAAGATGTTAAAGACGTAACTGGATATGCGCAGGCTGCCCAGCAGTGCCAAGCCCTGCGTGATTCTGGTGTGCGCTATGTGCGCAGGCAAGATGGTCGCCCGTCACTAACATGGACGGTTTTTAATAATTCACTATCACCTCAAGCTGGAAAACAAGAAGCTGGTGGTGATGGCTTTAATCTGGGGGCTTTGACCGACTAATGCCACGCAAACGCAGTAACCCGCAGGACAATTGGCTCCCCAGTCGGGTATATCGAGGCAAAAGCCAATACGAGTTCCGCCCCAAAGAAGGTGGCTGTACCAAATTGGGCAGAATTGAGCGTGACGCCCAGGGTAAGCCCGTAGAAACGGATAAGACCAAACACGATGTGTTTGCTGCCCATGCCAAAGCAAAAGCCGCCAGCGTCATCAAGGAGGACATGCTATGGCTTTTAAACTTGTATATGGCCAGCATCCAGTGGCGAGAGCTTTCTTCCTCACAGCAAGAGTCAGACATTCTCAGGCTAAAGCGTATAAAGCCAGTATTCGGCAGGATGATGCCCCATGACATAACACCCGGACATGTTCGCCAATACATGGACGCCCTATTCATCAAGAACGACAGCGTTTCCTCACCAAATAAGGATCGTGGTTTTCTATCGCGTTTATTCAACTGGTCAATAGAGCGCAATTACATGAAGGGAAACCCGTGCGAGAAGGTGAAAAAATTCATCGAGACACCGCGCGATAGATACATTGAAGATTGGGAATATGATTTAGTTTACGAGGTGGCCAAGAAAAGCAGCTATCCATGGATTGCACCCATGATGGAATTTTCATACTTGTGTCGTATGCGCGGCATTGAAGTGCGCGCCATGACCGAAGAACAAAATATTTTAGAGGACGGTATTTTTGTGGAGCGGGCTAAAAGCTCTGTGAATGAAATTACCGGCTGGTCCCCTCGCCTGACAAAAGCACTGGACGATGCCCGCAAGGCCAACCCAAAAGCGCCAATCCGAATTAAAGACAAGCCTGTATTCAAAAGTAAAGCCGGTGGTCACGTTTCAGCCACCAGCTTAAAAACCGGCTGGCGGCGGGTTAGAGAAATCGCGATAGAAGATGGTTTAGAAATTGACGGCGTGATTGTTAAATTAAAAGAATCGTTTACGTTTCACGATATTAAAGCGAAGGGAATAACGGATCACAAAGATAAAGCAGGTGGCCACAGAAGTAAGAAAATGCAGGCCGTTTACGACAGAAAACCAAGCATAATTAAAGCGACCAGATAGGGTCAAGCTGTACAAAATTACATGCTGTATATTCGGAAGTTCTATTCGGAACGTATTCGGAAAACAAAGGAAGAGTAAAACAGGAATGCGCTAAGGTGTTGATTCTAAAAGGAAAAATTGGTCGGAGCGGCAGGATTTGAACCTGCGACCCCTTGCCCCCCAGGCAAGCTCAATCTTCAATGTTTTCAATTAGTTAGCACCGTATTTCCGAATATTATCAGTTTAAGGCCCCAGTGTCCATGCGGGTTCTAGCCTACTCTAACCACTGTATATTCGGAAAATCACCCCTCCTTCTGGCCACCCTAAAAGTCTTCCTGCTATTTATAGTAAATATCGCATTTCTAGACTTGGATAATAATAGACGGCCAAGCATTATTGATGATTTTTTAAGCTTCGCCCAACTTCAGAGCTAGGCACCGAGATTCAAATAGTCACTTTTACCGATACCGTGAAAACCAAATCCTCAATAGCATAGACAATTTGCACCCTTCAGGTACTATCCGCGCATGCCAAAAGAGACTGACTCAGATACATCTCAGCTCTATGCCAAGGTTCCCACGAAGTTAAAAGAAGAATTTGATGCGGCTTGCAAGGCCAAGGGAATCAAGAAAAAGCATGTTCTAACGAGATTGGCCACTATGTGGATAAAGGGCGAAATCAAAATTGATTAAACGCCCTTTTCAAGCATTTTAAAGTGAGGATTAAAAAGCTAGTTTTAACTAGTAAAAGCTAGCTTTCTGGTTAAATAAAATAACGATGCTTTATTGATCGTTATTTGACTCTCTCTAACCATAATTAGCCGCCGTCATCCCAGCTATGTGCCGCCCTACATGCATACCTATCAGAAAAGCCTTTTCGTCTTGTATTAATACGTGCTTGCCATTCATTAGATCGCCCCAGCTCGCATAAACATCACCTATCCAAACGCCATCATTGGTCACGATCATTGACTTCTCTCTTATCATTAATGCTATTCCTTTAGTCCGTTTTAAGGGTGGTTATATAAGGCCATATACTTAGATTATTTGGAACACCCTCGCCACAACTGTTCGCTCCACTACGGAGTTTTATAGCCTAAACATCTATAATGGAGTGCATGATTTCAAAAAATGCCAAACAGAAGTCAAAAAATGACTTGAATGCGTTTGGTGGCAGGTTGCGCGATGCCAGGGAAGAGACAGGGATGACTGGAAGCCTTGTGTGCGGGATTTTGAACGGATACTTACAATCGCAAGACCTTAAACCTGTAAATATCAATACTTTCATGTCTTGGGAGCGCATTGGCACACCTAAAGAAATGGTATCGGGAAAGAGTTACCCTCATCCAGCGGCGTACAATATGCTGGGTGACTTGTACGGTGTAACAGGTTACTGGCTCTTTCTAGGGGGGGACGTTGAGCGATACCGCAAAAACGTAACCATACCCGCTTCGACAGATTTCAATTTGGAGCAGCGCAAAGCAATAACAACTGAGGCTTTAGGTCATAGGCGGGTAGAAATTAAATTTAGGAGGTTGCTGATTGGCGCTTCAGAGCGCCAAAAGCGAGCCATCGAGAATCTAATAGACTCTATGCTGGAGGATGATTGAGTTGAGTGCTAAGGGTTTGTTACTTAAATGTAATCAGCACAGCCATACGTGGCATTAACTAAATAGTTTTCAAACTGAACTCTAATAGTCCCGTAATGCCACCTAGTATCATGCAGGGGTTTATACGTAATTGAATCGGGATGGCCTATAACCCTTTTAACTTCGTTTTGAGTCATACCCCTTTCTAAAAGACAGGCTTTCTCACTCTGTTTTCTAATTCTGCTTTTAACTTTGACCATCTTAGCCTTAATTTCTGCCATCTCTTTTTTCTGCGCGGTGACCTGGCTGTTATATTCTTGTTGCTCATTATTAAGCTCAATACGCTTTTCTTTCAGGGTGATGTTTTCGGCTTTTTTGGCTGCCAGGAGGATTTCTTGAACAACCAGCTTCTTATTCATCTCTGCTATGACGTTATTGGAGTTTTTTAGGGCGGCCTCTTGCTCTGCCAGCACCTTGTTTAAGCGCGCCACGTCCTTTTCACTGGACTTGGCTTTTATGGCCTCTAAAAGCAACGCCATGGCCTGCTTAATGTTGATAGATACGCTGGCTTCAATGTCGTATTGCTTGCCGTCCCAGCTTTCGCTGATCACCTTAAGCTGGGTAATACCGGCGCTCAAGCTGCTGATTTCCTGTTTGATCACCTTATGGTTAACGCCATTCTCTTCAATTTCATTAATCGTCAAATAGCTTTCAATGTGAGTGCCTATCTCTTCAGAAAGTAAAGTCTTAATCTGCTGAATAGCTTTTTTACGGGATGAATTGCGGCTGTCATCTTCACTGGCCATGTAGGTGTAGTGCCTGACAATAACCTTATCTTCTTTGGATGGGGCTATATTGATGTTTTTATGGTCAACCAAGCTAATGGTTAGATTGCCTTGATTGTTTGAGGCGAGAGGCTCACTGGCTACGCTTTTATTATTAGTTGCGCTTATTATTAGTACTGCAAATGCCAGCACACTGATGATCTTCATATTTCGTCCTGTGAAATTCACTTATTTTAGCGCCTGATGATAGCTTAATGTCATCATCAGGCGTAGGTGTTTGAAACCCACTATATACTAGAGCTCGAAACAAGACTTGATCCAGCTATGCGCATTGCCTGCAAGGTTAGGCAGGAAAAGCGCATGGCACCTTTGATTTTATTTGTCGTTATTATTATTCAACCTATATACGTGAGTATGTACTTAGCATTAACTTCTTCGGTTGGCGTCATTATCAGTGTGACCTCAGTGCCATCAGTAGCTACCGTCGCGCCCCCAACACCGTCCACACCCACTGTCGTCACCACGCTGTTATTCATCTCATATACAGGCAATACAAACCATTCGACATTACCGCCTGGACGCTTACATAACAACATTAGCTTCTGGATGTTAGATCCACCGTCAGTCTGGCGTGTAACTATGTTTAACTCATACAATTGTCGGGAATAGGTGGGTGTGACAGGAAGATCTGAGAACGTCAAGTTGGTTGCCGCTGACACGTTACCCGTTGACTTTTTAGCCACCTGTTGACCAGCGATGAACAAACCTTTGTTGGCAGCTGCATTGTTAAAGGTAATATTGTCCCCTAGTGCAACGTCTGACAGGTCATTACCTACGAATCGCTCTATGGTTAAGGCGCCACCATTGTAACCTCCACCGCCATCATCGCTACCTACGGAGGTGACACAGTTTGTTATTTGCAGTTTGTCGGAGGTTACACTCTCAAACACGAAGTGTGCGTCATTGGCCTGATCGTTCTCTGCTAACCTACCGCTGCGGCGAATCTTCACATTATCGATCTGCAGTCCGGCACTGTTCTTTATACTGAATCCCGCGAGCCCTGCACGGTCACACACTCCGCCGAGTATCTGGTTGGAAGTTTGGTTCCCGTATATTTCCCAGTTGTGTTGGTTGTTCCATTCCACCTTATTGCCCATGTATACCGTGTCATTAGCACCTGTCGTTATGCGTACGCCTTTCTCATTCGCATTAATCTCGCAGTTAGTCACATGTGAGTCCGTCAGACTACTTATGCCGATAATGTTACCGCAGAAATGGCTTAATACTGCCCGACTATTGCCCAGGGTGTTTGCACCGTTTCTGCCAAGACCCGAGTAGCATCGGAACACTGCTGTCCTGAATAGGTGCAGATTACCCGCTGTACCTTCTTGGAATGGACGAGACTGATCAACACCGAAGAAGGTACAGCCTTCAATATAGTTCCTGCCTCCCCATGTTATGAAAGTTGCAGCGTTGGTGTCCCACACGATAGCGCCTAACCCCAGAATACTGGCCATGTCAAAAGCGGTGTATTTATAAAGACTATGGCCAAACATGTTTACCCCTGCCGGAACACTCAGGGCGCCAATCAACCAAGACTTAGCCGTCCAGGGTACATCTATATCACCTACATTAACGGCTCCTTGAAAGGCTGCCGTATCGTCATTGCCTGTGGCACCATCCCAGTCACCAATGGCACCAAACCACTCCGGATTGATTAAGCCAGAGTAGTCCCTGAATAGCCTTACCCCATTGGCATTAATCACAGTGCCATTATTATCAGGGGTAGTGGTATCAGCTGTTTTTACTCGGAACTGTCCGAAGCCTTTTCCAATTACTGTATTCCCGCGCAGGTACACTATCTGGTTATTGACCAAGCCTGTCAGATTGCGCATGTCTGCCACGCTATCAACAAACAAATCGGAGTTACGAGGAACCTGCCCCTCCTTCGCGCCAAGGTCCAAGGAAACCATGCCGATAATAGACACGCATGCATTAATAATCCCGGTGGTAACTACTTCATCAGATAATGTTACCGTAGTTTCACCACCCGCAAAAACAGAAGTCAAAATAGTTGAGTGCCCATAACTTACCGCGTTGTTATCAATGCGAACTCTACGCCCTACCTCGAATTTATCGGTGGCATACCCGGTGATTTTATAAGAAGTGGCCGATATGTAGGTTGCGGCCATGCAGTTAACCCATTCTTCACCACCGCGAGCGGTTACCGGGTCTTCTGTCCAGATTTCATTACCGTCTAAATCTTTAACTACAATTTTGTAAGAGCCATCCAAATAAATATCGGCGTAGCCTTCACCATTCAAATTAACGGGGTTGTCATTGGCCACCAGCCCATCTTCTGATTGATAGGTTTCTTTAGGCGCATTGGTTCGCGCCTGATATGTGTAAACCTTACCAAAGGCCAAAGGCTTGCCATCACGATCCCAGGCATAGAACTTTGGTCCTGTCATTGATACAGCCATACTATTTCCCCTCTAATTTTTTAACGTCTTGTTTAGCTTTATTTAAAACTGCCGTGAATTGAGTTACTTGTTTTTCTAAATTTTTATTTCTTGAATTTAGTCGTTTTATTTCTGCCAGCTCTTTTTGTTCGGCACTTAAATTAGGGTTATGTGCATCCATGACCACACCCTCCTGCCAATCGTTATAAGACTTGCTCAAGTCCTGCATAGCATTCTTTAGTGCTGAAATGGTGTGTTCATATTGGCCATAGTTTTTCTGGTAAGAGTCTGAGCCGGTAACACCAAAATGCCCTTTGGCCACCTCGAAAGACTTGGCTGTATCAATGGCTTCCTTGTACATCTCATAAAATTTTGCCGTGTAGCGGTTACGATAAACACGTTTGTCTTTTTCAAACTGACGAAAGGAAATATCGGCAAAGCCTTTTTGAAACGGGCGCTCACCCCAGTTTTCATAATCCCAAAATAAACGGTCGGTATATTCCTTAATATATTCGGCGTAGTACCCCATGATATTTTTAACCACGTATTCAGTCTTGATGGGTGACAAGCTAATACCAAAACTATCTTTCAGTTGCTTGGCCAGCTCCACATAAGCCAGGCCAGAGCGGTTATCGTATTGCTCAAAGCCCATTACCCCATCCAGCTTCCTGGGCACGATGGGGGCGCCCTTCCAGTCCGTACCAGTGGCAAAGTCCAAGGGTATTTGAGCGATGGCCGGACTGCCCGATACCACCAGGTGATGGCCCATGGCAAATAACACTTCATCCGTTACAAAGTCGCTTTCTTTGTTGGGGTCCAGGGCGGCATTAATGGCAATCTCAGGCAGGGCCATGGCAAAGCCAAAAATCCCAATTGGCTTGGGCAACTTAGTGCCACCAGGCAGGTGAATAAAACGGGCCCGCTCATCCGGGGTCAGGTTGCGGTAAATATTGCGCTCGTCTTCATCGTCTGACTTCAGCATCAAATAAGCCGACATCATGGACAGGCCCGCCAATGACATGGCCACGCCGTACATCTTGGTTTTAAGAGAGGTGAGCTTCAGCCGGCCGTTTTCATCCTTGCTGAAATTGGAAAGCTTCATTTCGCCATTCACTTCAAAGATGGCTTCCATCTCACGCATAAAGCCCTGCATACCAGCATTTAAAAAGGCGGCGGTTCTTACGGCATAAGCCAGGTGAGGGTTGGCGCCACGCTTCTGAAAGTCGGTGGTGATCTGCCTTGTTTGCCAAGCGGCTTCTACCGGATCGGTGCCGGACTTTCTGGCGGCATAATAAAAGCCCACGCGGGTTGCCATCTCGGACACATCCGCCAGCTTGGTATAGGCCAGTAAAAGCTCTTGAGCTACACGCCGGGGTGAGCGGTACCATTCCTTTTCCGCTATGTATTCGGTATTAGAGCCGGTTAAGCCCCAGTTCTCATACATGGAAGACTTGGCCCTGCCCCCTGAATAGCCACCATTGCCACGCAGTTCACCCACTAAGCCGTTTTTATTCCATAGGCTTTCAATCATGTAGCCCACGCCCACCAGGTGGTGATAGACAGGCTTAAACTTAAAATTACTCAGTGCCATGGCGGTGGCCGAATCCCGCAGTATGTTGCCCCCGGCAAACTGCCAGGCTGAAGTAATGAAAACGGTTTTCATGTTCTTCACAAAGATAGGAACCTTTAACGCGCCCTTGATGAATTTATTCTGTGGCAAGTGCAGGCCGCCCAAGGCATCCAGCATGGAAGGCAACAGCGTATTGTCTTCGTTAATCTGTACCCACTTGGTTTTTCCATCGTTGCCAATGTAGGAATCAAAATCCGTTCTACGATCTTTTGGTGGGTGGCCAAAGGTCCAGAATTTCAATAGGTCGGGATTCTGCTCTAGGTATTCCACAAACTCGTCACGGGTAGTGATCAGCACACCATCCCATTCAAGCTCTAACTCACCCACGTCTGTTTCGTTTTCTGTGTCTTTTTGCAGAATGGTATCGGCAATTTGCCCGGCATCTACCGTGATGGGTTTTACATCGCTTGTGGCTTCGGTAATAAACAGCGAGCCTGAATTTTTAACATCTTCGCCCTGTCTTGGCAGGGTCTGCATGTAAAGCTGGCGCATGGCACGCGCCTTTAATGCCGCCGCCATGTGTATGCCGGTTTGTTTTACGGTGTTCTGGTAGATGTGCAAGATAGACTCTTCACCACCTGACTGGCGGGCGCCTATATTGGAGCCTGGAGCCGCCGCCACTGCCGTCTTTGTCTCGGGTATTAATGGCACGGTGAAAGGCCACATAAGCCTTATTGTTTCTCAGAAAGGCGTTCATTGAATCTTTGCTGATATAACCAGAGTCCACGTAAAACTGAAGCATGGCCTTGTTGAATTTCTGGAAGTCAGAAAAGGCTTTCTCAAAATACGGGTGTTTATTGGCCAGGGCCAAACCCTGCTTGATCATGCCCTTGGTAAAGAGCTTTTCAGTGCCCTTGCGCATGGCCTCCTGGGCACGGCGAGCGGCAAAATAAGCCTCTTGATCTTTCATGCGATCATTACCGGCTTTCTTGGATTGCCCCCATACCTTGTTTAGGCTGATGCCTTCAAAGCCGATGGACCCATCTGGCTTGTAATAAGGTGCACCCCTTAAATAAGACTCTGCGAATATTTGCTCTACACCATTAATAAGCTGCAATAGCTTGTAAGGCTCGGTGATGCCATTGGTTAAGCCCCCTTTTACAGAACGGCTCATGACCTTGGCGGCATGCAAATAATCAAACAAACCCTGCTTAAGCTCGGCTCCTATCTCCATGGTGCGCAGCTTCATGATTCTTTCGCTGGCAGTTAGGGACTTATCGGCTTTGCTTTCCCCGGATATGCCGTCAATCAAGCGCGCTTTGTCGCCCTGCTTGTACCAACGGTGCATCTTGATTTGCAGGCTGAATAATTTATTGCCCAGCTTCTTGTCTTGATCCAGTAAGGCTTCAAAATCCTTAGTGAAGTTTGGCGCTCTCTCGGCGGCCCACTCGTAATTCGTTAACCAGGCGCGTAGGTATTCGGCAAAGCCTTCTGAATACATAAGCTTTTCATTGCCGGTATAAGAAAAGCTGGCCACCTCGTTCATGTTCTTAATCTTACTGTACAGCTTGGAAATTTCCGTTTCTATGCGGTCATTTTTGCCCAGGGTGCGGCGGTACTGTTTGCCGTTTTTAAGGGCTTTGAATTCATGATAAAAGTCTAAATAGTGGGCCATCTCATGAGCCAAGACTTCTATATCACCGTATTTGGCAAGACGAGTCTCACCATTAATAGTGTTGTAAAAGCCACCTACACCTTTCTTTTTAATGCGGTTGTTATACAGGCGGTTTCCTATGATCGCCTTAACGTGGGTGATGATGCCCTCGCGCTTTTGTGGGTTGTAGTCACTGCTTAGCTTAATGGTTTTGCCACGTAGCGTGAAAGACTCCACCCGGTCCGGCATTAAGCCATGAGCCTCTAATTCAGCAAACATGGGCGGGTTATTGGGCATGGGGCCGTCTAGGGTGAGGTTTTCCACGGCATCAAGGGCCTGCTCTTCAGTTAAAGGCAGATGCTCGTCATTGACCGGCATGAGTTCGCGCTTTTGGCTGGGGCTAAAGGTGCGGCTGTATTGAATGCCGTCACCGGCCACCTCTTGAGTGCGTGAATTTTTGACTGGGGATTTAGAGAATAAGACATCTTGGCCACGGGCTTCGGCTTGATCGGCTTCAAGGTCAGAGCCTGCCAGTACAAAATCCCCCGCTTCTTTATCGGCTTGGGCTTTGTCTTCAATGGCTTTTTGTTCAGCGGCCTGCTCGGCTTTGGCTGTTGTTTCTTCAGCTTCGCGCTTGGCAATATCGGCTTCGGTTTCTTGTGCTAGCTCAAGCTTGGGCTTGCCCTTAAGTTCTGCCATCAGCTTGGGGTTGGTATGCCAATTATCCCAGGCTTTTTTCTTGGATTTTAAAAGCTTTACGCGGGCAATGATGGCTTCGGGGTCTTTTACGTTTACCCCTTCTTTGGCGGCTAACTCGGGATTTTTTGCGGCGCCGGTAACGGCGGTTAGGGTGCGTTGAATTTCAGCTTGCTTGCGGCCTACCTTCTTGGCCAGTTCAACCGCTTCCTTCATGGCTGAATCATCAAAGCCAAACAAGTCTGCAGATTGTGTTTGGCTTTCGTCCGTCATGCTATCAACGGCTTTAACCAGGTTCTCTGCCATAGTGATGGTTTTACCATCCTCTATGGCTTGTATGCCTACTGCTTGCAGCGCGTCATTGTTAGGCGCTGCCTTGGCTATTCTTGTGGCGGCTTCGTCACTGAGTCGGTCAGCTCTATGGCTGGCAATGAGCGTATCGCTTCCTGAATCTGCGATTGTGAACGCCCGCTGTCCCGTTGCCCTTGCCAAAATTCCTTGTGATTCTGCTTCTTGCTGGGTGGGGTTGGTTGCTTGGATGAATGTGACATAATCTTTTACCTTGCCTTGGCCTTCACGAATATTAAGTATGGCGTCTAATGCAGATGCCTGCTCAATATTAAAGCCATTTTCTTCATAATGGTACTGGGCAGGAATGGTCACTTCCCCGCTACGCTTTGCCAGGTCCAGACGGTGGCGACCAGAGATAACCTCTTTTCGGCCATCTTTGCGCACCCATACTTGAATAGGAGCTACGCCGGTACGCTCGAACTTGCCACCCAGGGGCTCAACCACACCTTCCTTGTTTGAACCGTCTTTAAACTGGGGAACGTCTTCCGATAATACTATTTCACTGGTCGGGGCTTCCACCACGGCCAATCCTTTAATCTTGCCTTGCTGGGGCTTTTCTTCAGCCGCCGGCTCTTTGCCTTTTTCTTCGGTTTCAGCAGTAAAGGGCTGGGGCTGCACATTCTCAATTTCGGCCGATAAACTGGGCAGGACTTCTGCCTGAATAACTTCCGGGGTGATTGCCTGCTGCGGGGCCAGAGCGTCCATTGTTTCTTCTGGGTGAACTTCCAAACGGGCATTATCAATAAACTCGTTTAGTGCCCGGCCCAATTCAGCTTGCGGGTTATAGGTGGCTTCTTTAATAGCAGCCGAACCAGTACCCAATGCGGCACCGGTACCACCACCAGCCACCGCACCGGCTAACCCTTGATCAAGGGCTTCGGCCACGGACATTTGCGCATCAGTACCAAAGCGCTCGCCTGAGTATTCAATGATGCCTTCCTGTACGGCTTCGGTTAATGCTTCCTTGGTAGCAGCCTTGCCACCGGCTTGAGCGGTACGCTTTGCCGCTTGTTTAAAGCCTGCCTTTAACGCTTCCTTGCCAAAATTTTCGGCACCTGCTTGTGTGATGCCCTTGGCACCAATACGCTCTAACAGGGCCGAACCAATGGCAAAAGGCGCGGCCTCTACCACATCTATTAAATCGGTTTGCTCTTTGCCTTTATTCTTTGCCCGGGTATCGCCAATTTCACCAGAGCGGGAAATAATGTAGCTGGGCAAATTCAAAAGCACAGCCGCCATATCCGGGATAGATTTAACCCCTTGCTCGCCAATGTAAGAAACCACTTCACCCCATGCGCTAGTGCTTAGGGCACCATTGTCAGAGAATTCGTTTTTAACGGCTTCCCAGGTATGAGTGGGCACATAACCTACATCCACACCCTTGGCACCGGTCTCGGCTTCTTGCAATAAGTCTTTGCCGCCTTCCTGCTGATAGGCTTGGTATTCTTCAGCATTTTTATAGCTGGGCAAGATACCGCCATCCCAGACAAAACCACCCATGGGCAAAGCTTCTTCACCTGATCTAGCCGCGGCATTCACAGACGCCAGCATGCCCCCAGCTAGGTCGCCCACTCTTTCACCTGCGCCTTTTACGGCATTGGGGACTGCAAGCTTTTCGCTTACCAGGTCAAGCATGGAAGGGGATTGTTCTTGTTGAAGCGCTTCAGGTTGTTCAACCTCGAAACCTTCCGGTAACACCTCAAAACCCGCAGGCAAGCCGCCAGCATTAACGGGCTCAACTTCAAAACCCTCGGGTAACACTTCAAAGCCTGCTGGCAATTCATTCATTATTGGGCCACCCATTGGCCGCCAGTCATGACCATGCGTTGGCCAGTGGCTTGGTTATGTATCACCGTACCTTCTTTGTGGCCGCCATCCTGTTCAGGCTGAGAGCCAGCCGCTTCTGGTGCCAATTGATCATCCGTCACCAACCCGTATTTCTTAGCCGCCTGCAAAGCCGCCTCTGTGCTGGTGCTGTATTTGCCATCTGCCAAATACTTCAATGCCAGCGTCATGGCCTGATTCCACTTGGCGTTATCTTTCTTGAAAATAACAAGGTTGCCACCCGGGCCAATCTCGGCACCGGCCAAACCTGCAATGTCTTTGTAGAGGTTCTTTTGCTGGGTATCGCCAATGGATTTTGTGTATTTTTTACGGGCCAGTTTTTGGGATGGGGTTAACGATGAATCATCACCGGATTTACGATCTACAACCGCTCCGTCCTGAGTTAATAGCTGTTCATCGCCAAAGGAAAGCACATTAAGTTTGCCCTTTGGCTGACCTGCTGCAAGGTGATCTTGAATGGCTTTGTTCATGGAAAAGGCATCTGTCAAAAACTTTCGGGATGCTGGAATAAAGTCAGGTGAATCGATAGCCGGCAACCCCTCAAACATCTTAGGGTCCATATCCTTTGTAGCCTGCCCCCATTTTTCCAGATACTCACTTTCATTCTTAGAACTCAATACATAGGCAGAGCGTTGCACGATTTCTTGGGACTGCTGCTGTTGCTCTTGTTTCTGCTGAGAGCTTAAGGCGTTAATTTGTGCAATAAGCTGGGGATCACCACCTTGCATGAGAAAATTTTGCTGGGCTTCCGAATCATTGGGCGAAGCACTTAACACATTACGTCTTTCAACTTTGCCTTCGGCTTCAGACAGCTTTAGCCCTGCCAGCTTATTTTGCGTGCGGGAACTTTTGATGCTTTCCGAATCTCGCAGCACCTGCCCCATGTCAATACCGTATTGATTCGCCATTATGTTTTACTCATGTCGTAGGTGAGCCAATTTTGCGCGGCTTGATTAACCATTTGTGCCTGCCCTTGATATGCCCCGGCCCGAACACTGCCAACATTTTGTTTTGCAATGTTTTGGCTTCGGCCCTGCTGGGACATAATGTTTCCCGAGGTCGTAGCCAACTGAGAAGTGACTTGTGCCTGCCCGGCTGCTGATGCTTGCCCACCTTGGTTAAGGCTTGACAGAATATTGTATTTGCGGCTTTTCTCATTGGATTCGCGGTTATAGGCATTGCCGTATTCCAGACTGGCCATGTTTTGCGCGTAGGCATTAACGCCCTTCTTTTGAGCGCCACTTAATAAACGCCCCCTGGAAGAGGCGGAGTTATCAAGCGCCTTAACCCCTTCATCCATTCTGAATTGATAGCCAGGGTCTTGCTCAAACACAAAACCATCCATGGAGAAATCACCACGCTCAATACCGGCTTGAATCTGCCCTAGCGCTTCTTCACCCGCTTCACGCCATGGGGCAAAGTCTTCACGCTGAATTTCAGCCTGCTCTTCTTGGAAGGCTAAATTTTTCTCAGCTATGCGTTCTTCAGCTGCCGCACCCTGACGAATACCCTTAGCCTGTGCTTTTGACGCCTTGTTGTTTGAATAGGCGCTAACAGCCATCGAACCTACAACTAACGCTGCCCCTACACCCATGGTCTAGCCTCCAAATATGCTGTGCCGTTATCGGTCTTATAGACTTTCATGCCGATTTTCTTGGCAAAGTTTTCAATGCTGCCTTTTGGGCAGTTGGTAATAATTCGTTTCACGCCGTTTTTAAATAGCCATTCAATAATCTCTCTGGCCAACAACCGGGCTTTAAAAATACTGTCTTTGGGTGCAACTATGTGAACCTCGCAGCTATCACCCTCTACCGGCCAAAAGAAAAATATTAACCTGCGCTCTTTTTGGCTAACCATCCAAGGCTGATATTTTAAATCGGTACTCACGGCGCCAATGCGTTTTACGTTTTGCGGCTCATTCAGTATTTCCAGCGCTTCTGACTTATTCGCTTGCCGGATCATTTGCCATTTGCCCGGCTGCTTTACTGTTGGCAAGTAACAAATTCAATGCGCTTTTCACTGCATTCAAATCGGTTGTTAATTGATTAATGCCGGCCTTATTTGCCCTGGCCAAATCTGTTGTTTCTTGTACGGAGCTTTGTATGTAAAGAAGTGGCGCGTCAACGGCTGTTTCGGTTATTTCTACAGTAGAATTCACCGCAGCCGCTACCGCCGCCATTTGCTTAACCAGACCTTGAATGACTTCAGTGGCTAAATCATCAAAGCCCACAATATTGCCATTTGAGCCATGGGCCGCTTCAGAGTCTTGGTGCAAGGCACCGGTTAGGATGTTGCCGGTGTTTACATTTACCTGGTCAATGGCTTCTTCTAAAGAGGTATCAACCGATAAAAGCGCTTGATCAGATGACGCTTTGTTTTCATCTATGGAATTGCTTTTCTTGTCCGAGGTACGCGCATATAAATCACGGCACCAAATAGCCCAGGCATTGGTTATTTTTCCATTGGCATCGGCTATGGGGGATTTAAGCGGGGGCGGAGTTACTTGGTTTATGCGAGCCATTAGCGAGTCTCAATCCATGCGCCGCCAATATCCACCGGTACCGGGTCGGATATTTGCCCTTTAATGGTGAACTGGCGGGCCGTACCAAAGCGAGTCACCTTGCAGCGTGTTAGGTACTCACCAATCTTGCCAATTTTCCCCGTCTTGAAATTATCACCATAGGTTTTGCCACTATCTTTGGAGGTGAAAACCCTTAGCTCTGGATCATCACCCTGGCCAGCTACCAAACCCACTCCCGAACTCATATCAAACTCAAGACTATCCAGAGTTAAATCGCTTCGGCCACTGTTGATGGTGGGCAATACGAACTCACGAATAATGGGCTCGCCATCGTCTGTGTAATAATTGCTGGCCAGCTGATAGATGCGCCCGTTCTGGAAATCCCCCACTAAGGTCTTGGAATCGAAGAAGCAAACGCACTCGGACAAGTGCCGGCCAAATTGATAGCTTTGCCTTTGGTGCCATGCGCCGGTTGAAATGTCATAACACCAGGTTAACTTGCGGCTGGGAATGGTGAGCACATAGAACAGGTGCCCTTCATCATGATAGGAATAAGCAAAGGCGTCAGACAGGTCCACGTCCTTTAAGGTTTTCTCAACTGCATGGGTACTAATTCGGGTAGGGGTATATCCTGCCATCTGGTAGACCATGAGGTCTGAGCCCACAAAATAGACTGTGTTGTTTTGCTTGGCGATGGTGTACTTGGCACCACAGCCCTTTTCAATAAATGCCCCCTGATTAATCTCAAAAGGAAAATCGGCCGCGCCAGAGTTATAAATCACTTGAATGGTCTTGGTGCCAAATAGCAATACCTCTCGGTGGTCACTTATCAAACCCACAAGATCGTCCGGGCTACCTTCTGCGGTGGAGTAATCCAGCGAATCAAAATCAACACTCAGCAACTTTGAAATAAAGTATTGCCCCGTGCCTTTGCGCTCGAAAAGAAAAAATCCATCTTGATAGGTGACGGTTGCAGCAGGATAAAAGCCTTCGGCGGTGATTTGTTTTACAAGGTTGGTGGCCGAATCCCAGTAATAGCCCTTGTTGCCATCCACCATCACCAATTGGTTGCCATTGTCGGCCATCACCACGCGACCCGTAAGGTCTACGTCACCCAGTTCTTTGTAACTGCCGTTTTTAAAGATTTCATAAAGCTTGGTAGGGGTAACGGCAAACGCCCTGCCCCTGCCTTGATGCAGGGCTTTAACGGGAAAGGTGGGCAACTCCAAAAAGTAGGCAAGCCCAGGTGTGCCCTTTAATGCAAACCGATATTTGGCCCCGGTGGTTTTGCGCGGGTACAAGTTTATAAGCGACTCACTCCCGGACACATCACCCTCGGCGGTGGTGGCCGTTAACGGGATTTGTTTTGGCTTACCCATCATGGCCCCTCAACTATGTTGTAGTGGCCGTTGGTCCGGTCGGTAATGCCCCGGTCCACCTTAAGAATGGGTGTGCGGGAATTATTGCGCTTTATCAGCTTTTTACTGTCCCTGGCATTAATGGCCACCGCCCTTGAAACTTCCTTGCCCCATTCATCGGCCAGCTCAATGCACAAATTAAAGACCAGGGCGCGTTCATAACCCGCAGGTAGGTCCACCGCTTCGGTTAAACCGCCAGCGGGTAAAGCAGCGCTTAAAACCTGCATCGTTTCTAAGCCGGTGGCTTCGTCCACTATCAACGGGTTTAAAAGAGGTTCTGCCGACCAGCCATCCACCATCTGAACAAAGACCCTTAAGGCATCGGGACCGTCACTTGAGGATAAAGGCTCACCCGCACCCAATACGCCGATTCTTCGCATGGCGGTTCTGATTAGTTCGCCGACAGTGGTGGCCATAGGTTACTCCGCGGCTTCTATGATTTTTTCAATCACAGTGTCTTCTTTCATGTTCATGTTCAGCTTGAGGTCGTATTTTTCACGGCCCAGCATTACCAGCTCTTCTTTGTTCAGGGCTTCTGGGTTTTCATCAAAGCGAGCTGTCAACTCTCCAAGCAGATCACGAGCAGGGCCCGCCTCACTCTTGGCATAAGCACCAATCTGACGGCGCTCCATCTCAGCAATAAGGCTTTCGTCATTCACGTCTTCAAGGTTTAGCGAAACGTGACTGTGCTTGGTCACTTCAGCCAGCAATTGCTCTTCGGTTAAAACCTTAAAGCCCAGCTCTTTCACCATTTCGATTAGGGCTTCAGGGTGAAGGCTTTCAGCGCCACCAGCGATAACCACTTCTTTAGGCTCTTCTTTTGGAAGGTCAAGCTCTGCCGGGCTATCCACCCAACCCGCTTCCTTGAGCTCTTCAAGCTTATCTTGAGCTTTATCCAGCTCAAAGATTTTCCCCTTGGGGTGATCAACGTGGTACAGAAATATTTTTGACATGATTTTGTCCAATGGATGTACTGAAAAGAAAAAGCCCTCCAAGGCATGAACCAAGGAGGGCTTTTGTGGTTAGCCTCGTGCAGCGCCCCACATGCGCATGGCAAGATCACCGTTGATAAGCTTGGTGCCCCAAACCGCATCGATACGAGTGATTTCTGTCTGCTCGATAATGTCGTAAGCAGCCGTCATGCAAAGCGACAAGCCTGTTTCAGGATCATTAACACGCGCTTTGGTGGTGGCCGACTTGGGCAATTCCAAATCGATCATGGCCAGGGCAATGGCTTCCTTGTGGAACAGGTAGTTTTGCTCGTAGGTGGTGTTGGCGTTACCCATTACCGTGATAGCCGCGTTACCCGCAGGCAGTTCACTGATATTTTGATAGGCCGCCAGGCTAATGGTGTCACCATCGGCATTGGTGGTGGTGGCGGTACCATCATTCATTTCAGGTAAGAACGAAAGGGTAGACAAGCCGCCACCGTCAGAGGCCGCATCACTCTGCATCACAAACTCTTGCAGCATGCCGGTAGAGTCATAGTTCTGCGGATTAACGCCGTAAACCCCGGCAATGGTGAATACATCACCGGCTTTCAATAAATCAGCTCGGCTTGCAGTCCAACCCTTGGTGGCAATGCTTGAGCCGTTAGCAATAGCACCATCAATAAGCGGTGTGCCACCATAGTTACCCACGGTATGCACCGGTAAGTTTTGGGTTTCATAAACGGAGTAGTCAGCAACTGGGCCCTTGTAGCCTTTCTTGTATGCGTTTTTCACCATGTCACCATTAAACAGTTTGGTCACAGAGTCTGATAAAGCGGCACAGGTGAAAGGGTTCAAAATCGCATTACGCATGCCATCGTCAGGCACCGCATATTCAGTTTGCTTAGCGGCGGCATTGGCAAAATCAATGTATGCAGAAGGGCGAGTGCCCGGTGTACCCGTGCTATGGAACGCCGTTTTAAGGGTCAGCAAAATAGAGCGGTCAATGGCGTTGGCAATCTGCACCATGCCCGACTTTAGATAGCGCTCAGAAAACTGAGTAATATCCAGCGTCATATCCTTCATGGTGTATTCAAGACCAATGTGCTCTTGACGATCAATCTTAAACGGAATGGTTTTATCAACCATTGGGCCCTTCTTCAGCACACGGCCCGAATTGGACTTAATGCGGAAAGGAAGTTTAAGGCTAACGGAATCGCCCACCTTGCCGAAGGTTTTTTCGTATTGACGATAAACCAGCTTGGCGGTAACCAGGTTATTTTTTAATAGTCGTAATGCCTCTTTGGCAATAACGCTATCAGTTAGAATGTTGTTGTTTTCGACAGTCATGAGTAGCCTCTCAGATTATAAGTTTTTTGCTTGCTCGATCTTATTCTGATGTGCCTCATACTCAGAAAAAGACATATCATCTATGCTTTTTTGCTGGGCATCAGAACCACCTACAGGCGTGATCGGATCGGGCGCGTTTGTTTGTTTATTGGGTTTTGCAGGCTTGGCCGGTGCGGCTTCTGCCATGTCCAGCTTTGCTATCGCTCGCATTTGTTGCGCCGGGGTTTTTCCAGCGATGTCGGCGGCCAGCTCGGTATCATTGCCTAATGCATACATGACCTTTGCAACGTCATCACATTCGGCCAGGGCTTCAAGCATGTCACCGGTAATGGGTACTTCAGGGTTTAACGCGATGGCGTCAAAATCTTCGGGCTTGTCGGCATCTGCCACCGCTTCCTTAATCACAGCCATGGCCGTTTTCTGGGAGTCGGTAAGATCAGTTGATTGCTCTGCGTTATCTGGTGCTTTAGGGTTGTTCGGCTCAGCAGCTTCCGGCTTATTCTCCTTGGCCGGTTCTTGCTTCTCGAACTTGTCCACTGCATCCAGGTACTGGTCATAGCTTTCAAAATCATCTTCTTTAGGCTCTTCTTTAGGCTTTTCGCCTTCGGCCTTTTTTTCTGGCGCTGCTTTCTTGCCTTTTAATTCGTCAATCTCACGATGTAACGCTTCGTTTTCACGCTTGGTGTCTTCACGTTCCCGGATTACCTTATCAATACGTTTTTGAGCACTGCGGGGCTTCTTAGCCTGCGGCTCTGCGGCGGTATCTTTGCCGGGCTCTTCTTTAGATTCTGGGTTTGCTTCAGGCTGCTTGCCGTCTACTTCCTTGGCTTCAGGCTCGGCTTTCGCGGGAGTCGGCTCTTTCGCTTCGGGTTCGGTGGGCACAACTTGTGGCGCGTCACTTTCAACAGTAACGAAGTTGGCGGTTTCATCTGGGGCGTTTACTCGGTCACTCATTGCATATCCTGTTTAGATACGAGAAATTGTGACGGTATTTGTATTTTCAGTGGCGCGTCAATAGCGAAGATAGGAATAAAAAAAGCGTGAGGATAATCCCCACGCTTTTATATGATTAGGTTTATTTTAGAATAACGGCAGGAAGGCTAGGCGCTAGTTAATTGACTGTGTATATGAACCCCAAGTAAAGCAATTGCAAAGGATGCATATGCTATTGGTAAGGCGGTTGTGAAAAGGTAGGACACCCTTCCTCGCCAATAATGATCTAGATGAATATTTAGGTATTTAAAGTCTTCAAGTACCGCTGCGTATGGGTAATCAATGAATATGCTTCCATTTTTTCTACCAATATTAAATTCAGTACCCTTGAATTTCTCAACTGAAAAGGCGTAATCTTTTACAGAACTCTCAGGAAATGAAATACCCGCCTTCATTACACCGTTAGTGGTGTGATTAACTCGAAATGCTGGCGAACCTACCCCACCAATACCTAATGACTGATACGCAGCATCCGCTCTTAAGGCAGCTACATGCCCCATAAATGTAGTCTTTATATTCTGGTAATTATCAACAGCAACTTTACGGCACTGAACGTAAAACCAAAGAAGGTAATAGGTGCATACCAACGCCAAGAAATAGGATATGTATTCAGGCTTTTCGACTACCCCCTTGATTACTCCAATATTTACTTCATACACCCCATCTTTGGGCGGCGACAAAAAGGTTGACCCAATCACAACTGACGAAGCAATCATTAAATTTCTACGAATTGCATACAATTGATCATCAAATGAAAAGTGTAGAGCTCTTTTTGACCGCTCTAATGCCATGTACAGTACATTCATGTTTATAAATCTAATTAAGTAGGTTAATTAACAATTTTTTGCGCAAAAATAGAAACTTAAACTATTAATACTGCACGATTTATCCATAGCTTCCCATATAAAGCACTTTAATTCACTAAGCGGCTTTCTGTGTGATCAACTCAGCTACAGCTTCGGCAACAAATTCCTTTATTTGCTGCATGGGAACATTGCCCGCCTCGGCCCCTTTCTCGATGGCTTGCAGTTTAAGCCTGGCTTCTTCGGTTTTCATTTGCGCAATTACCGTGTCGGCCTGTGCTTTTTCTGCGATGGCTTGCGACTTGGCCGTATCCGCTTGTACGGCTGCTGCTTTGCCTTCAGCTTCCATGCCACGCACTTCCAGCTCTTTCATTTCAAGCTGCTGCTCTGGTGTTGGCTCCTTCTGCTCTGGTGCATCTTCCGCTAGCTTCTCGCGCTCAGCAGCAGTCAGCACATCAGGCGGCACAATCTTCTTGAGGCGTTCCGCTATGGCGTCAGCACCTGGCCAATCCATATTGAGGGCAATAAGGTCAGCAATAACAGCGGCGGCACTTGGTACGGCCTGGGCAAACTGAATCATAGCCTCGGCGGCTTCAATTCGCTGGGTAGAGAAAGAAGGTCCAGTGGTGACCACCACGTCATACTTTGAAACACCCAGGTCGTGAATGGTTACCCATTTTTTGCCTTCTTCATCATAGATTTCCTGATTAAGCGTCACAAAGTCTTCCGTATCATCCGGGAACTTCAAACGCACCGCTCGCTCTGAATCGATTGTCGCCGGTAGCATTTCAACGCATATTTTCCCTATGCGGCGTATCGCCTTTGACAGGTTATCGATAAAAACAAATGAGCCTCGATCACCCTGGCGCTGTCTTGCAATGATCGCCTTACCACTGGTTTCATTACCGGCCGCACCAATAGAGGCGTCAAACATGCCCATGGTTGCCTTGATCTTGTCCGTAGAGTTCATGCCTAGAGTGATTTCAGCACTGGGTACAGACGCTGGCTGTGCACGCTTCGGCCCGGGGTCTCCTTGGTATTGAGAATTCCACTTTAACATGGCCGCATTGCTGGTATTGGCGTCCTCCCAATCACTTTCAAAACCTTCAAAATGTTCGGCCTGACCAGTGAATGGCGCCTTAGGTGCCAGGGCCACAGATTCAGTTGCAGCACTGTCCCAGTAATTCGCCATACGCTGTGCATCTATAGAGCTACGGTAAATTGAACTAAAGATGATCTTCTTCTTGATGACTAAACACTTACCCCAAACCGGCACCACAGGGATAGTGGAACAAGGAATTTCAATGGGGCCTTCCAATACATTCATGCCGGTGATCTTGCGCCACATGACTTTATGGCTTTTCACCTTGCGACGGCGAACGATACTAACGCCTTTTTCTAAAAGCTCGTCTACGATGGGCTCTAGTTCATCCATGGCATAAAAGCTGCCATCACTCATTAGCGCCACCTCTTTGGTGACAGGTTCCCGCGTGAAATACTCACTCACTCGCACTGTGTTATCGCCAAACCAGGTACCCATATCTGAAACACTGCTTGAATCTACCGGGTCACTGCTCGCGCCTGGGTATTGAGCCTCAAAGGCAGACTTTTCCATCACGTCATCAACAAAGGTCCAGTTACCATCCGAATGGTCACGCTCTTTGGCATTAGGGTCCATGGTCACGGCGAACTGGTTTTCAATGTGATCAATGATTAAATCCTGATCAAATGAATCATCGGCCATGTAATCTGCGCGCACCCGCAGAAAACCAAAACCACTCTGCACTGCCGCCTCGAACGCTATGTCATAGCTGGTTTCAGCGTCACAGTTGTATTCGATGTTTTTAATGAGGCCGCTAAACACTTCACCCAGCTCGTAATCTTTTGAACCGGCGTGATTGGAAATCTTGAGGGTTTCGGGTTTTGCATTGGCATCCGACTGCACCCGGACCATATCAACCGGGCTAACTTTGATAGAGGGGCGGTTTTGCCTTTGATCGCCCAGCACTTGCTCAACAAAAGACGGCAGCACGTTATTCACCAGGCATGGGCGGCCACCTTCCTCGCGCTCTTGCTTAATCTTTGCTGGCCATTGCTCACCAGACAAGAAAATTAAATCTTCTTCCGCCGCCTTCCAGTTAGCAGCCCAATAGTCGGCACCTGTGCGCGCCCGGTCCCTGGCAAGCTTCAAGACCGCCTCGTCTTCTTTGGTGTCCTTCTTCTTCGGCTTCACCGGCTTGTTGTAGAGCTGCTCTATTTTGCTTTTGTTAGGCATGGTTTTCACCCAGAAAGTTAGTTATTTCGTCTTTTAATTCGGTCATTGAATTTACATAAACATGCTTGCCGTTAGCGCCATCGAATAGCCAATACTCGGTGGCCAGCACATAAATGCTGTGGCCCTTTCGCCTAAACGTCACACCCGCTATTTCACCGTATGCTTTCATAATTACGCCCCCAGCCAGCCACCGGATGATGACTGGGCTTTTCTCTTTGGCTTCTGCTTGGCCTTGGGCTCTTTGTAGTGCAAACCCATTTGCTGAAGCGCGTCTGTGAAGTTGGTCGCCCACTTAGGGCCCACCGCATCCTTGAATACTTCGTTATTGAAATCCCAATCACGGCGCAAAGCCTTAAGTCCCTTCCAACCGGTTTTTCTGGCGGTGTCGCCTGTTTTGCCAGATAAATCGGTGTCGCAGCGAACCTTGTCAATCCAGATACGAGGGAATAACGTCTTAAGGGCGTTGATAGATTCACGTTTGCTTTTGCAGCGCTCAACCAATTTAAATTTGATACCCATGCGCTTGGCGATTTCTATGCGACTCTCTGCCGTCATCAAGTCCCTAACACCAATATCGTGTGGCGCCAGGTGCTCGCCATAACGAATGCCGTACTTGTCTCTAAAATCGCTCAGCCAGTTAATGTAATGCTCCATGCCCTCGTCACGGTTGCCATAACAGGCAATTAAGCGCAGCTCTTTGCCATGGGGCTGCATGAGCCACAAAACCATGTCATCGTTAATGCCCAGGTCCCAATAGGTATAAACCGGCAAAGACTTCTCAACGGGAATATTGCACAAGCGCCCTTCTTCAATGAGTAACTCAAGCTCCTTGGCATAAACCACACCTTCCTGCAGGGCATCGTCTGGGGCTTGTTGATATTGGGCGGAGAACATGAGGTTATCGGCCTTCTCCATGGCCAGTAATGATGAAGTGGGTTCTTTGGCTGGCCAGTAACTGGTGCGCTTGCCGGTAAATCCAGTGTCCCTAATACAGGCTTCTTTCATATCGGCCGGCAACGTATCCAAATACTCTTTATCGATTAACGCGGGCACCTTGAACATCTGGTATGTGTCCGGGGCTTTGTCGCTGTTTAGAAAGTCTGTGCTGTCACCCTTGGCAATTCGCTGCTGAACCATAATTATGGGGATGTCATCGTGGGCAAGACGTGAACGCACTACGCGGTTTAGCTTCTTATTGGCCTTGTCCATCAACAGGCCAGAGTCCATATCCTTTGGTGGCAGCGGATCATCAAGGATTACCGCCCCGGTAAAACAGTTATCAATCATGTAGCCACCACGGCGGCCTGTTACCTGCCCGCTAATGGAAGTGCCAAACAATCTATGACGGTTATTGTTGTTGTCTCGGTACATCCAGTTAGAACTGGACTTGGTGGTGGGGTCCAACTTCAGAGGCCAAAGCGCTTGGAATTCTTCGGAGTCGAGTATTTCCTTCACTCGTTTGGCGTTCTCGGTTACCAGTTCATCAGAGTAGGAAAGAGGCAGCCAACGAGTAGAAAGCCCAGGCGTGATGATATTGCCCTCTTCATCTTCTTCGTGGCGCGATATTGATTTAAGAATGCACCAGGCTATCCAGTGAATAGACCATATCTCTGTCTTGGTGGATCCAGGGGAAACATTGATAATCCCCCGCTTGATCTTGCCGTCATAAACGTCTTCGGCTAACTGGCATTCGTAAGTGTGGTGCCAGTTCTTCTTGAACTTCTGCCCCTGCAATAGCTGAAAGAAAATACGCAAAAAAGCCTCAAAGGAGGCTTCACTTGCTAGCTTGATGGCGATCTTCTCGGCGGCATCAAGGTTTTCCCATTGCATGATGTCGCTCATAGCTTATCCATCAACCCAGCTAACGCACTGACAATCTCTGGTGCTTTAACATCAGCGTCAATAGCAATTGCGCCACCGTCCTTGCCAGTAAGCTCAGTCTTTTTAGGAGCGTTCCAACCCTGCATGTCGCTAATCTGTTTAATTGCCTGATGTTGGTCATGTAGCTCGATCTTAGGCCCATCTCTACCAATGGAGACGGACTTAACAGCTCGCAATACATGAGGTGCAATGTCGTCACTATTCTTAATAGTCCAGACTGTCTGGTAAACCGGCTCACCATTGTCATCCTCTCCCACTTTGGCGAGTTTAAAGTCTGCCACGTCACCAATGGTTATTTTTGCGTTGCTTGAAAGTATTGAAAGGGCCTCTTCACGGCTTAGGATGGCGCTTGAGGCTGCTTGATTGATTAGGGAGTCATAGAAGGCTTTAACCTTAGAATTGCTTAGCATGACGCTTGCTGAGTTGTCTTGTGCTGATTCCGTCTTAGCCTTCCCCCCTGCTGCAATGTAAGCCTCTCGCTGACTCATGCTTGAGCCCACCAGGTTAATCACAAACTTACGCTGCAATGTGGTGAGCTTGCTTGATAGCTCTAACTGGGAATCGGTGAGTTCCATGCTTACTTACTGGTAATTGAATTGATGGCTGCTGGCTTGTCTTTGGCCTTTAAGAAGATAAAAGCGTTGGCTTCTATCCACTTGTAAATAACAGACCATAAGGTGCCGGGCTTGGGTGTGGGCGTAACTGAAGTGAATAACGAGGCAAGGGTTACCGTTATAGGTGTACTCAGCATCAGCAATTGATACCAGGGCAAATCATGGCGTCCTTCCCACAGCATTACCGCTAACTGAAATAAATCGATCTGGCTTTGCTCTGCCGTAAGCTCTACCGCATTGGCCGGTGATGACATGACTGCAACGAATAACCCGACAATGATGCACATAATTGAACAGAGCACTTTGCTGGGTAAGTCCTCTAGAAAACTAATTATTGATTTCATGGTTTTAGCCTCTCTGTGGGAAGTCTTTTGGGTTTATTGAATTTATTAACGAACTTCATTAGCCGATATATAACAAAAGCAAGAGCCAGCAGACTGGCCCAAACGATACCGAGAACAATCACTATCAATTTTGCAATCAGTCCAATGAACACACGCCACCTCAATCAGTCATGCAGTAATTCAACAGGGAAGTTTTTAACGAACTCTTCTACCGTGCCTTTCCCTTGCTCGGTGTTGTAATGCTCCTTCCAGTATTCGCCCAGGGCTTGCACGTCATTGGCTGCTGGCAATGCAGATGGCTTGCGGTAATAGATGATTCGAGCAATGGCAGTGGCGTAACTAAGATTGACAATAAGCTGTTCATCTAAAACGCCAGGGGCGGCAAGATTTTTGACTTTTTTGGCTAGAGCATCACGATAATTTAGATAGTTCTTCCATACATCGTTATGGGTGGCTGGTTCTATCTGGTAAACACCTAATGCAGGACCGTTGCCCAGCTGATGCAGGTAATACCCGCCACGGGACTCTTGGTAGATTGTGCCGATCAATATGTTTTCTGCTGCTGGTGACCACATACCAATGCGCTTAATCGTAGGGCGCACAATGTAATCTCTTAAATGCTCAGCTTTAATCATGCGCTGCGCTCCCCCTTTAAATATGAAATGTCTTCACCATGGGCCTGAAGAGTATTGTCATGCCCATCAAGTCGGCGCTCGTGACGATCGTGCTTTGATTCGTGAGTGGTCAGTTTGCTAGTGATTTGCCCATAAATGCGCCCAATGAAGAACGTATTGGCGAGAGCTGCGCCGATAATGGATAGGGATTCAGGGGACAATTCAGGCATAAAAAAACCAGCTCAATTAATATCTTTAATTAGCTGGCTTTATATTTAATATTTTGGTGGCGCGTCAATAGATACTGTTTTTGGCTTAATGCCCTCCATTTCCCCTATCAGGGCTGAATAGTGGCTGGCATGGTCGTAATTGATTGTGGTTAAATGCAGGGTAATTATTAAGTGCCAATATGAAGAAGGAATTTAGCGAATGGGCATATTTGAAAAAATAAAAGAATGGACAGATGTTGCGGGAATAACTGATAAATCGAAAATTTACACCCCCTTTACATTTCTGTGTGTGTTTTTTGCTATTTACTACAATAGTGAACCGCTACTAAAAGTATGGCTTGAGCCTGATCTCAACGACAAGATAGCTGCTTTAAAGTTAATGACTGAAGTGGACGCTGGTCTCTGGCTAATGAATTTAAGCAATGTCATTTTTTCTGCACTTGGCATGACTGCCGTATATGCAATCGGTCAAGTTGCTTCAGCTGGGCTATGGAGCTTAGGAAATTGGGCTAATGCTTGGATTTCATACATAGCCAACAGACCAAAATACAAGCTCATTGATGACTATAATGTTATTGTGAATGCTCATGATGAGCATGTCGAAACTATTAAATCACAAAAGGGATCTATTGCTCAGTACGCTGCCGATATAGGTCAGAGGGATGAAGAGCTGGCAGGATTTAGTGAAAAATTTGAAAAACAAGGCACTGAAAATAGTACCGAAAAAGCAGGCATAATCCAGATTAATGAACACTTGAGAAGGAGATTAACATTTATTCACGATTACTATTCATATATCGGCACATTGAAAAGATCTAATGAATCCGAGCAGAATACGATGATAGTGAATGAAAACTTGGTTGATTACGCATTAAATATGTCCAGCAAAATAAGTCTTCAGGTTAGTAAAAAATCTATAAAAACTTACAATATAGCCGATGATCACTATAATTCGGCGCTCGCAAAAGTTCTGGCGATATTTTCATTTTGGCAGGGTGGAAAGTTAGGCTCCGCAAGTAAAGAGCCAGAACCTGAATTTATTTTCATTGCTGATGAAATCGATTTTAAACAATTAGACTCTGATCTAAATGCCTTGAAGCAAATCGGTGTGCGCACAGCCTCATCACAATCCGCACAAACCCTAGACTTAGGGGAATACCCCTAATGCTTTGCCATGGACTCACCGATAGTCTCACCGACTAAAATCTGGTTAATACTCTCAAGGGTTGATACGGCGGTTTCACCAAAGAAATCATCATTTTCAAGAAGGCCGATAAACTCAATGGCCTTGGTGAGTGCCTGTTCTTTCTGGATCACCGCCTTACGGGTGGCCAAGAACATGGCCACCACCGACACAAGCTCGTTGCCGTGAAAGTCTTGATGCCACTGGCCAGTTTCTTTTAAGGCTTTGCGGGCCTCTTTAGACAATGCCGCCAGCGCCTCCTGGGCTGTCTTGCTGTCATTGGTGGTGATCTGCTGGCCCACGGGTGGCTGGCCTACTGCGCTCACCGCTTTTTTGATGACGTTTTTAATAGTTTCCATGCTAAAACCCCGCTGGCAATAATGGTGGCTGCTGACCCACTGGCCATGGGGCAATATTGGCCTTCTTAAAACGCTGTACGTCTTTCTCGCCATACAGATTGCCGTTTGCATCTTGATAGCCCACCACGGTTTGTTGCAAGGGTGCCGCTGGCTGTTGAGTGGGCGCGCTTTGCTGCTTGTCCTCTTGCAAGTACACATTGAACGGAGTGGAACCCGTTGGCCCCCACATTTTTCCAAACTGATAGGTAGAGCCATCTTCGTCCTGCATAGTGACCAGCTCGCCAATGGTTCGGTATTCCTGCTTGGTTTTACCTTCTTTCTGGTATTCACCAGATGAAATAACGATGTTTTCTTTTTTTAGTACAGTTGCTTTTGCCATTTTTCTTCTCTCTTTCGGTTAATGTTTGTTTTTGCCATACCAGGCACTCATGAATTTTTCTCGTAGCTGGCTATCGATCCGCAATCGCTGCTCATGCTCTACGCATTGCCTGCGCTGTTTACTGCGGCATTTTTTGCAGGTACGGCGCCAGCTTTTTACTAACCGCTCAAACTCAGTTAACGGCTTTTCTTCTGTACAGCAATTGCAGACTCTCGATTCCATCTAGGCCACCTGCTTTTCAAGTTCACGGATGCGCGCATTGCATTCAGCACGATAGTTTTCTAAATCTTGCCAAGCCCATTTCTTAGCTGGGTGATGACGGTTTACATAATCAATAAGCGCCTGGCCTTCTTCCTCGCCAAAACGTTCCCGCAAGCCATTCAGGTAACCGCGGGTTCCCATATCGCCATCGATGTTGGCCGACAGATTGCTGTTACAGCGAAAGTTGCACTGTAAAAATGTGTTTTTGCGGTCATAACACAGCTCTTTCTTGGCACCCCGTGACTTGTGGTGACCACAACACCAATCCATATTGGTTTTTCCGCAGCTAATACACTCAGGCGCTAATCCACGATCTTTAAACCAAAGCATTTCTTCCAGTACCCGCATTCTGTTAAATGCTTCTTGGGTAAGGCCATGCTGCCAATCCAAACTCTTGCGCTTAAAGTCACGACTTTCCTTGGTATCTTTTTTCTTTTTCTCTTTTACAGCCTTCACTTCGGCGCGTTGCTGCCTGGCCACCACCTTCTTGCCCGCTTCAAGGACCTTGCCGGTTTGCTTAATGCCGTATTCACAGCGACATTCACCACCACAGAAAAAACCCAATGGCACCAAGATGCCCGTTTCCACCCGAAAGAACTTTTTGCACTGGCGGCACTTCTTCTTAGTATTGGCCATTACGCTTCCTGCCTTGCCATACGCTCAGCAAATTCACCACGTCTGGGTATGGTGATTCTTATGCCTCGCTCAGCACACCAATGCATGTGCTTATCCATGATGAAGGTCATGCAATCTTTGCGGGACTTACTGGTCATCATTCGCAAGCCGTCTTCGTTATAGCCGCCATGCAGCCCCACAAATAACTCATGACAGTCCTGGGCATTGATGGGCCGAGAACCAATTACCGCGCCGCTGGGCTGCTTAATATCCATGGTCACGCCACGGGCAGCCATTACCTTGGCCGTTTCATCCATCCAGCCACGCCATGTACTGTTTTGGGGAATGCTGCGCTTGTCCCGCCATTCAACGATTTCAACCCGATAGCGCTTACCACTTTCCAGCAAGTCAGCTATCAAACCTGTGAACGGCTTTAGCGTTGAGGAGTGCAGGCAGAAGTCCTTCACTTGCCAAACCTCCATGAACGGAAAACCCGGCGAATATTCAGCGAGCTAATGTCAGCAGGCTCTACCCCATGATTACGTGCTGCCAATTTTCTGGCCTGTATCTCATTGGGGGCGCTGCCATCCGTGGTGAATGTCACGCCGCTTATTCTTTTAACGTGGCTGTTGCTTGATATGGTGTAGGTGGCCAGGTAGGTATCAACCGGGCTCAGAAAAAACACATGCACCGCCATGGCGAACACTAGCGCCATGGCATAAAGCCCCCAAGGCATCACGCCACCTCTTCTAAGTGGTTTTTCTTAATCTGGAAAAAGCCGGTGATCTCAGGGAATAAAGTGGTTACCAGCAAAGCCATACTGCCGGTGAAGTTATTGTTAACCTTGAACAGGTGGCAGGCGTCTTTCAGGTATGTGTGAAATCGCAGCTCTTCAAAAATTGCCTTAGAGCCATATTTGTCATGGGTATCTCTGCGGAAAGTAGCCTCCAAAATAAACGCATCCAAAAACTCGGGGCCAGCGCCTTGAGTAATGTACGGCTCAAAATTTTCATAATATTCGTTGAAGTTGGCTTGAATGGCAGTTTTTACCGCACTGGCTTTTTCGGCGTTGTTAAGATGTGACCAGGATGAAATCAATAATTGGCCAGTGGTAACCTTTTCACCATCTGCAATCAGGTCCAGGCTTAAAAGCTTTAGGCGGTAAGTGGATACGTTGAATTTTGCCGCCAATGCTGGCTCTACTTCCACCAGTGCGGTTTCGGTATCTCCTTCAATCAACTGAATGCGGCCATGAAAACCCCGTAAGTAGTTACGCTCTGAGGTGTTATTTATTTTGATTAATCCGTTCATTTTAATTACCTGTTTTAGTTTTTATTTTTGTTTACCGCTTACTTCCTACTTCTACTGCAAATTTTTATAGGCCATCAGCCCAAGATAAATCCTGTACCCGCTCCTGAATGGAGGTATTAGCCGCATGGTCCCGCTGTGATGTTTTTGCGTTCTGCTGTGTGTGATTGACGTTGGCTAATTTGCTGATCATGTATTCCAGTGACATGGTTCTCCAATGTGGATATTCCGACCAGAGATTTAAAACCTGTTCCATGCTGTAACCAGCCTCGTGTATTTCCAGGAGGTTGTTTGCCAGTTGTGTTCTGGCTCGATCTGTCATGGCGACCTTGCAAGCCGCTTTTTTAATTTTTTGTATTTCAGCCCATTGACTGGTGCTAATAAAACTCGGTAGCTCAATAAAGTTTTTTTGTATATTTTTTAAAGATTCATTGACTGGTTCTAAAGAGTGACTGGTTCTATGTGAATCTCCTGCACTACTGGGTAGTGAATCTCCTGCAGGAGGTAGTGAATCTCCTGCACTACTAATTTGTTTTGGTGGTGAAACTGGTGCACTACTGGGTAGTGAATCTCCTTCACTACAAATCAGGGCTTTTTCAAAATGTAGGTGGTACATATTCGACTGCTTTTTGTTATCTTTTACGCGATGCTCAACCGTTAAAAACATGGCTTTTTCAAGCGCCTTTACATGGTTCATAACTGAGCGCGAAGAGATTTCACAA
>MAAA01025561.1_pt1 | contig 38788 bp, 39 predicted proteins | sample 1115971 | NCBI WGS metagenome assembly MAAA01 (sample SAMN04961123, study PRJNA320927) | seawater metagenome | isolation source: sample BD02T6 sea water enriched with oil for 6 days | place: USA:Gulf of Mexico | collected 2013-07-27 | reverse complement strand
ACCGTTAAGTGGTTCAACGATGAAAAAGGTTTTGGTTTCATTGAGCAGGAAGGTGGCAAAGATGTTTTTGTTCACTACAGCGCTATCAGTGGCGAAGGCCGCAAAACTCTTGAGGAAGGACAGAAGGTAACCATGATGGTTACTGACGGTCAGAAAGGCCCTCAAGCTGAAGACGTTACAGCAGACTAATTCAGTTTAATATGAAATGGCCTCTGGCCATTTCATATTTACCCCCCTCTTTTTGGTATTTTCTTACCCATTGTTTTATCTAAGCATGCTAGACTTTAAAAAAATTACTCTTAATGGGTTAGCGATATATGCATCAAACACTTGTTCACGCCACCGTTGGCATCCCTCTTTTTCTTATAGAAAAAAGTCAATTTAACCATTGGCTAGATGAACAGACCGAACAGGTTAAAAACTGGCTTAAAAATACGGATTATGATGGTAACGGATTAAGCTTAATCCCAAGTCCTAATGGTGATCTGGCGTGCGCTCTCTTTTGTGGTGATGATCTAAACAGCTTATTTACAAGCGCGGACCTTGCAAACAAACTGCCTGCAAGGCAGTTTTTGTTACGCTGTGATGACTCTTTTGCGCTCAACGCCTGTATTGCTTGGGGATTAAGCAGTTATCAATTTGATAAATACAAGCAAGATACCTCACCGCGCGCAAGCCTAGCTGCAGACGATAACCATGTTGTGCAACAGGCCAATCATATCGTTCAGGCCACCTGCCTAGTACGTGACATGATTAACACCCCTGCCGCCGACATGATGCCCGAACACATGGCGAAAACAGTAGAATATATCGCACATAAATTTGGCGGCGTATTTACTCAGCTAGTGGGAGATGAATTACTTGAACACAATTACCCCACTATTCACGCTGTGGGCCGAGCAAGTGTGCACGCCCCCAGACTATTAGACTTAACCTGGGGCGATAAAAAGCATCCCAAAATCACACTTGTTGGTAAGGGCGTATGTTTTGACAGCGGCGGCCTGGATTTAAAACCCACCAACGCCATGCGCCTTATGAAAAAAGACATGGGAGGCGCCGCCCATGTAATGGGGCTTGCTTATCTCATTATGAGTAATAATTTACCCATTCAATTACGAGTTATTATTCCCAGTGTTGAAAATGCAGTATCAGCCAACGCTTTTAGACCTGGAGACGTGCTCAATACACGCCATGGCATCAGTGTAGAGGTCGACAATACCGATGCCGAAGGGCGCCTAGTATTGTGTGATGCTTTAAGTGAAGCATGTAACGATAAACCCGACGCCATCTTTGACTTTGCTACCCTCACAGGTGCTTGCCGTGTCGCATTGGGCACCGAATTGCCTGGGTTCTTTAGTAATGAGCAAGAAATCGCCACCCAGCTTCTATCCCTGGGAGAAAAACATGATGACCCTGTGTGGCAGCTACCACTACACAAGCCCTACCGTAACCTATTAAACAGTGACGTTGCGGATATTAGTAACTGCGCGTCTTCAGGGTTTGGAGGCGCCATTACCGCTGCGCTTTACCTACAAGAATTTGTAGATAACAACACCCCTTGGCTGCATTTTGACGTTATGGCTTGGAATAATCGCAAGTTACCGGGTCGCCCTGTTGGCGGAGAAGCCTTCGGTATACGTACCGTTTATGAGTACCTAAAACAAAAATACGCGCTATAAACTGACCTAGAGCAATTTCCAGCCCCAATTTGTACATTTTACGTACAGGCCGGGGCTTTTAAAATAGTTACATTTCCCTATAATGCGCCCCCTAACACCTGCAAAATAGCTCTAATTAAAAAGCTCCGGATTTACGCTCCGGCCAGCCGAGGAAATACTATGAACACCCCAATCCAAGATCAGGCCGTTGTTGTCTGTGCCATGTACAAATTTGTCACACTTGAGCAGTTTGAGGACATTAAGCCCAAATTGTTAAAAATATTAGAAGATAACCAAGTGCGAGGCACATTATTACTGGCCCAAGAAGGCATTAATGGCACTGTGGCCGGTAGCCGTGAAGGCATAGACAACCTACTGGCTTGGCTACATTTAGATCACCGATTAAACCCTATTGTGTCAAAAGAATCCTACACCGACACCATGCCTTTTCACCGCACCAAAGTGAAACTTAAAAAAGAAATCGTCACTATGGGCATTGAGGGCATAGACCCCAAACATGTAGTGGGCAGCTACGTAAAACCCAAAGATTGGAACGCCCTAATCAGTGACCCAGACGTTTTATTGGTCGACACTCGCAACGACTACGAAGTCCAAGTGGGCACGTTTGAAGGCGCAGTAAACCCTGTTACCGAATCCTTTCGGGAATTCCCGCAGTATGTACAAGATAATATGGACCCTAAAAAACACAAAAAAGTGGCCATGTTTTGTACTGGCGGTATTCGTTGTGAAAAATCCACCGCTTACATGATTGAACAAGGGTACGAAGAGGTTTATCACTTAGAAGGCGGCATCTTAAAGTATTTAGAAGAAGTGCCCAAAAAAGAAACACTGTGGCAAGGTGAATGCTTTGTATTTGACGAAAGGGTGACAGTTAATCATGAATTAGAAGCTGGTAATTATGATCAATGTAATGCTTGCCGTATGCCCATTACAAAAGAAGAGCAATTAAGCGAGAAGTTTCAAAAAGGTGTGAGCTGCCCCCACTGTTTTGATAAAACCACACCGGAACAACGCCAACGATTCGCCGAACGTGAACGCCAAGTGCACTTAGCCAAACAAAGAGGCGAAAGCCACATAGGTGGCGATGTTAAACAATCCATCGAAGAGCATCGACAAGCCAAAGCGGTTGAGCGTGAAAAACAAAAACAACGATCACAAGCCAAGTCCAGCTAACCTGCCTTGGGAATGTAATCAAAAAAGTAATGAGATTACATTCCCTACAACCGCCAGCGAGCGTTTATTTAACCATTGCCTAGCGCACAATTGCGCTTTACACTGCCTTAAAGTTCAGCATTAGATCTTCATGAGTTCATCCGCTAAATATACTACCCTTGCTGCCTGGCCCTTAGCCATTTGCCGAGCATTAGAAGCCCGCGGTATAGACCCTGCTGCGTTATTAAAAGACGCTAAGCTGGATCACCAGCAATTTCGTGATCACCCAGATGATCGCGTAGATATTGAAAAAATGACGCGCTTTTGGAACAGTGTAGAGGCAGCCACCCAAGATTGTGCGTTTGGCCTGACCGTAGCTAAGTTTGTTCACCCCATGAATTTTCGTGCCCTAGGCTTATTGATGGTCACCACTGATAATTTAGAAACCGCGTTGAGCAAAGTACAGCAATACCATAGTTTAGTATCCAATTCGGTGAGCGTACGTACTATCTATAAGACTGACCTAATAGGATTTGTCATCGATCTCATTCCCAATGTGGCTATTAGTGAACTGGCCATAGACAGTTTTTTTGCTAGCCTTTTTAATTTTGCACAACTTCCAAATGAAACAAACCAGTTCATTGAAAGCGTAGAGTTGTTACGTTGCAAGCCTAGTGATCCTCAACCCTGGCATGAGTGTTTTCAGGCGCCCATAGAATTCTCTGCTAAACAAAATTGCATGTGGTTACGTCGCGACGCGTTAAAAAAAGCCAGTATCGCTGGCGACCAAAAAATGGCCACTTTCAATGAAAGCGTGGTACAGGAATATGTGCAAAACCTGAACAGCCAAGGTTGGCGTGAAAAAGTTTATCAACACATATTAAAACAACTGGATATTAGCGAACCCACGTTAAATGAAGTAGCCCGCCAATTAAACATTGGTGAACGCACCCTTCGCCGCCACCTATTAGACGAACAAAGCAATTTCCGCCAACTACTGCAAAATGCCCGTATGGAAATGGCCCATTATTATCTGCTTAAATCTGAGCTATCCATCACCGACATTGCCCTGCGATTAAGCTTCAACGATGCCAGCAATTTCTCGCGAGCCTTCCTGCGCTGGTACAAGATGAGTCCCACTCAGTACCGATTACAGGCCGTCGATAAATAAGGCCTAGTGCTAGACCTTATTTGCCAATCTGGTCATTCAAGACACTGTTATGTCCTACCATGACTAGCGGCTCAACCCATTCAGGTTACACTCTAATTAGTTTCGTTTAATAATGATAATTAGAGATAACTTATGACTTTACGCCTGTTATTAACCCTGCCATTGCTGGCGAGCCTTAGCGCTTGTGACAATACCCCAGAATTTGAACAAGGGGCCGATAAACAAGGGCACACCGCTCCCAGTGCCGTTACCGCTAAGGCCAACCAGGCCATTATTGATCAACGCCCTTTCGGCAATACCGCCGACTTTGAAGATGCCAAGCGCGGCCTGATCGCCACGGATGATAGCCTCATCACCTCCAAGTTGGACGGTGAAGTGGTATGGGACATGCCCGCTTACGACTTCATTAAATATGAAGGGGACAACGGTGGCGCCCCCGCCAGTGTGAACCCAAGCTTATGGCGCCAGGCGGCTTTAAATAACATTCACGGCCTGTTCAAAGTTAAAGAAGGCATCTACCAGTTACGTGGCTACGACCTAGCCAACATGACCATCATCGAAGGGGACAGTGGCTGGATTCTGGTAGACCCGCTTACGGCCGAAGAGACGGCTAACAAAGCCCTTAAGTTTGCTCAACAACATTTAGGCAAAAAGCCTATTCGCGCCATCATCTATACCCACAGCCACATCGATCATTTCGGTGGTATTAAGGGCATCATGAAAGACATGAGCGATGCAGATAAATCTCAGCTGCGCATCATCGCCCCTGAAGGGTTCATGGAAGAAGCCACCAGTGAAAACATCATTGCCGGCGTGGCCATGAGCCGACGTGCTATGTTCATGTACGGCAAACGCCTACAGCGCAGCGAACGTGGCCATGTGGGCACTGGTTTAGGTAAAGGACCTGCCTTTGGCACCTTTGCTTTACTGGAACCTACTGAGCTCATTAACCAAACCGGCCAGACACTAAACATAGACGGCGTGCCGTTTGAGTTTCAATATGTACCCGGTTCTGAAGCCCCTGCAGAATTTACTTTTTACTTACCTGAACACAAAGCCTATTGCGGCGCCGAAATGCTGTCTCGCAACATGCACAACCTTTACACTTTGCGTGGTGCTAAGGTGCGTGATGCCAATATCTGGAGTGGCTACATAGAAGAGGCCAATGAGCTTTACGGCCACAGCGAGGTGTATTTTGCCAGCCACCATTGGCCCATGTGGGGAAGCGAAAAGATCCAAGACTTCTTAAGCCAGCAAAGCGATACCTACAAATACATCCACGACCAAAGTGTGCGTTTATTTAATTCAGGCCTAACTCCTAATGAAGTGGCCGAAGAAATTAAAATGCCTGCTAGCCTAAACACTGCCTTTCATAACCAGGGTTATTACGGTACTGCGAAACACAATGCCAAAGCGGTTTATCAAGGCTACTTAGGTTGGTACACGGGTAATCCTGCCAAGCTAGATCCCTTACCTGAAACTCAGAGTGCCATTCGCTACATGGAAATGATGGGCGGTGTAGATGCGGTATTGGCAAAAGCACAAGTGGCCTTCGATGACGCAGCCGATGCTTCAGTTGAAGACGGCACTAAAACCTACCGCTGGCTAGCCGAGTTGTTAAATCACGCAGTATTTGCTCAGCCAGATAACGTGTCCAGTAAACACCTGTTGGCAAAAGTGTATGATCAATTGGGTTACCAGGCAGAATCTGCGCCTTGGCGTGATTTTTACTTAACAGGTGCCTATGAACTACGACACGGCACCCCTGAAGTGGGCATAGATATGGCCATCATGAAGGGTGTACTGGTCGAGACCCCAGTCGGTAATTTCTTTGATTCCATGGCGGTGCGTTTAAACGGCCCAGATGCTGAAGGTAAAAAGTTAGATATTAAAATCACCTTCACCGACTTAAAAGAAAGCTATTTGTTAAGCCTAAGCAATTCAGTATTACGTCATAAAAAAGTAGCCAGCGATGCGCCAGCGGATGCTACTTTAAACCTAACGCAACCGTTATTTATTGACATTATTATTGGCAAAGCAGGCCTAAAAGACACATTGTTTGGTGATGAATTATCGGTAGAAGGCAGCACACTAGATTTGATTAGTTTCTTTGGGCTACTAGACAAACCCGCTGGTACCTTTGCCATTGTGACCCCGTAAAGCGTTAGATTTAGCACGCTTTTAACAGCCAGACGGTTGCTATTATTGACTTAATAGCAATCGCCTGGCTTTTTTATTAGTACATCATTACTTAGTATCGGGCACCATTATTTTTAATTCATTGGGTTGTGAAAAAATAGCCGATGGCGTCATCCCCAACATATCCCTAAAAGTATGCGAGAAATGGGATGAGTCGGTAAACCCGGCACTGATGGCTGCTTGAGTTAAGTTTTCCCCCTGCCCCATCTTTAACGCCGTCACATACAACCGGTGCCATAGACGAAAACGCCGCATGGGCACGCCGGTTTGTTTTTTAAATAACTGCACTAAACGGGGTACCGATAAATTCACTAAACCTGCTAAGTCCTCCACCGATAAATTATCGTCCACGGTCTGTTTGATACGCTCTATGACATCCACTACCCGCGAATCAATCTTGAACGTATTACTGCCAGTATCAGCCAATATTCTATCCAACTGCTCATAAGCCACCTGTGAGTTTTCCTTAGCAAGGCGCATGGCGCAAAATTCATTGATCACCTGTTTTTCGCTTTTCAATTCATACGCTACGCCACCACGCCGGTGCAACATTTGATGGGATAGTGCAAAATAATCACTGCCCAGAGCATCCAGATTACAGTTAATGACGATGGCGTTCTGAGTATCTATGGTCACCGACAAGCCCGCTGGTAATAATAGGCTGCGACATGAAATCGGTTGAGACATATTCTCACCGATAAAACTAATGGGTTTATCCAGCGCCACCGTTAAGGTGGCAGCGCCCTGCGACAGCATCAACTTTTCACACAGGGGCCCGATATACAAGGTGCGTTTGTCCCACAAATACAACAAAGACGGAATTTTTTCATCTGCCACGACAGGTACCATTTATTATTTTATTTATTACTTGGTCATACTTTTAGCAAGCTAACGTGATTGGGTAAACACTTGTTTTTTTATTTAGCCACACAGCTCACTAAAGTTGGCAGTACCCGACTAAAAACCCTTAAAGATAGGCAGAAATAGCCATAAGTTCGCCTGAAAAGTAAAATCATCAAATCTTACAAGAGATTTTTTTTTCAACCTTTATGCTTTATCCCGTTGAAATTCAACGTCAATAAAAATAACAAACACAGGATAAACCATGAAAAAAATTCTCATATCACTGATTGCTCTTTGGGCATTCACCCTTGCATCACAGTCCAGTGCGGGCTTGCTTTCTAACTATTTTAGCTATACCCAAACCAAACACCCCATCATATTGGTACCCGGAATTTTTGCGTTCGATTCCATTGCCGGCATAGATTACTGGTATCAAATTCCAGCGAAGCTTGAAAAACAAGGGGCACAAGTTCATGTGGCCAAGATCAATGCTTTTGACAATTCCGCCATGCGGGGTGAAACCTTGATTGCTCAAATGGAAGAAATCATTGCAGTCTCGGGTGGCCAAGTTGCTAAATTTAACATCATGGGACACAGTCAGGGCGGCATGACCGCTCGCTACGTATTGGCTGCTCGTCCAGACCTAGTTGCATCTGTGACCACTATGGCCACTCCTCATACCGGTTCACCTATCGCCGATGTGGTTACCGACATTGCACCGCCTGCCAGCATTCAAGGTGTATTATTTGAAGTATTTGCCAATGCGGTGGGAGACTTAGTTAATCTGATGAGTGATAACAAGAAAGACAAGTCTGACATCTATGCCATGTTAGGTGAGTTTAATGCACAAGGCGCCGCACAGTTTAATGCCACTTACCCAATTGGCATGCCCGCCACGACCTGCGGAGCTGGCAGCGAACAAGTGACTATAGATGGTCAAAATATTAAATTGTACTCTTGGGGCGGCACCGGTCACTTAACTGGCGGCTTGGATATTTCCGACCCTTTATTTGCCATCACCAGTTTGATTTTTGATGAAGAAAACGACGGCGTAACCGGCAAGTGTGCTAATCACTTTGGTCGTGTGTTACGAGACGATTACTTCATGAATCACTTGGATATAAACAACCATGTATTAGGGTTAGTATCGTTATTTGAAACCAACCCTAAAACTGTCTTTAAAAACCATGCTCATCGCCTTAAAACAGCTGGTCTATAAGCTTTAGCGTTTAAGCTGCTTTGCCCGCCTCATATATAAAAGGGGCGGGTAAATTTAATTTTTGTTTTCTGGAAGAATATATGTACAACAGAAAATTACTGATTGCTTTTGTCATGACTGCCCTGTCGTGCGGGTACTTTATCCAATCACCAGATAGTCAAACCCTAGTAATGAATAATGGCGCCGCCATTCAAATCCATAAAGAACAACACGCCACTGCCATCAATGAAAAAATTTATTCACAATCCACATCTCCTTTACTAACGAATCCCGTGCCTGCGTCATTGGACGGCCTTGATCATAATGTAGTACTGCTGACGGACGAACACGGTAACCTAATAGTGAACTCGGATACCCTAGATTTATTTGAGTTCTACCTATCTGCGATGGGAGAAGAGCCCCTAGAAAATATTCTAATACGCATTCGACACGATATAGAAAATCAACTCACTGCAGCGGCCAAAGACCAAGCCTTTAAATTATTAAAAAACTTTGTGGACTACAAAATTGAATTATCATCGCTGGCCAACGATCTAAATAACACTACCAGCTCGCAATTGGAAAACTTAGCATTACAGAAGGCTAGCGTAGCCAGCCTTAGAGCCAAATATTTTACCCCCGATACGTATCAAGCCTTCTTTTTACAAGAAGAACGTTACGATGAATTTATGCTTGCGCAATTGGCTATTCAACAAAACTCTGAATTGGATGCTTTGCAAAAAAAACAACAACTGGATGCCCTAAGCAATGAGCTGCCCGACGACATACAACGTATAAGGCAAACCGTGAGCCGCCACGCAGATCTTTATCAAGACGCTCAAGACATGCGTAACAATGGCGCCAGTAATGAAGACATTTATCAACTACGGGCAAATACCCTCGGCGACGATGCCGCCAGTGCATTGGCCGAGCTGGACCTGAAACGCAACCAGTGGCAGCAACGATTAAACCAATACGCCCAACAACGGGATGCCATTTTGGATTCGGGCTTAAGTGACGATGACAGCCAAATGGCCATAGACACACTCATCAGTCAAAATTTCTCACGACCAGAGAGCATCCGCGTCAAGGCACTCGATCATACCCTTTAAGTTTGCAGTTAAAAGCAGCCCATCGCTTTTAGCTGCTGTTGATTAATTGTCACTATCCTTGCTTTCCCCTCCATGACAAACGACACTGAATAATTGCAATATTCAGCTGTTAACACGGTTTTAATTAGGGAAATATATGGATTTTAACCAGGCACAACAGTATTTAAGCCAGAAACCCGAAGCCCAGCTATGCTACCCATTTGATCCTGACGTGATGGTATTCAAGGTCATGAACAAGATGTTTGCTCTTATATCTCCAAACGGCGGTAAGAACCCCAATCAACTTCCGCAAATGAACCTTAAATGCGACCCTGATCAAGCACAAGAATTACGCGATGTCTTTGCAGCGGTTATACCGGGTTATCACATGAACAAACGTCATTGGAACACTGTCATTCTGGATGGCACCATTCCTAACTCTGAGATCGAGCGTATGATCGACCATTCCTACACTTTAGTGGTAAAAGGCCTTAGAAAAGCCGAATTGAATGAGCTGTTGCTGCATTACCCTGAAGAAGTACTCTTCGCGCAGTAACAGACCATTCACACAATCCCTTGAGTGCTTTAAAATACCATTCATCTATATTAAGCATTTAGGGCTAGAACATGGCGTCACTTCAAGATCAACTGCTCAAAGCAGGCCTAGTTAATAAGAAAAAAGCCAAAATGGCTGAACGCACCAAGCAAAAGGTCGCCAAACAAATACGCAAAGGTGAAGACGTTGTTGATGAAGCTAAGAGCGGTGCTGAGTCAGCACGCTTAGCCAAACTAGCAAAAGACAAACAGTTAAACGAAAAAATAAAGGCGGATGCGCACAACAAAGCCTTACAAGCACAAATTATTCAGCTTATTAAAAGCAACGAACTTGACCGTAAATACGGTGATATTGACTACAACTTCACTGACGGCACTAAGGTTAAACGCATTCAAGTCGACAGCCTTATGCAGCACCAATTAAGCCGTGGCATGCTCGCCATCGCTAAAATTAGTACCACCTACTTTGTATTACCTGCCATTGTGGCGGATAAAATACGCGAACGTGATGAACAATCAATTGTCTATCAGGCCGACCTAACTGAACTTGAGCCCACAGGTGAAGATGATCCTTACGCGGACTACCAAATCCCTGACGACCTTATGTGGTAATGAATACGGCCCGCAAATAAGCTAAGCACAGACAATCAAGTGCGTAAAATCAAGAGCGCCATGAATTAGGCGCTACGCACTTGATCCCCCTCCCCTGTTACTGCTTAACCTGCACAATCTTATTGATAACATAAATACACTAAAAGCTTAATACACACTCTGGCAAGATGCCCCCCATCAGCTAACCTTAAATCGTAATATATCTTAAAAATTGATTCAGGATATAAACGCTCCTATGCCACAAGCATTAAAAAAAGTACTGATCATTGATGACGACCCTATTTCACAAAAATTCATCAGCAGAGCAATAATAGACAGCTATGACATTGATACCGCTCCTGATGGCGACCTAGGTATCCGTAAAGTACTTGAATGGCTGCCAGACGTCATATTGCTTGATGTGGAAATGCCGGGAAAAAATGGCTACGAGGTGTGTGAGCAACTAAAAACCGACCCCATAACACAACACATACCCATTATTTTTGTGTCAGGTAACAGCTCATTACGTGAACGACTCATTGGTTATGAAATGGGCGGTGACGACTACCTCGTTAAACCCTGTGAAAAAGAGTTTATTAAGGCTAAAGTTGATTACATTTGTGAACAATTTGAAGCCAAAAAGCAACTGGGCGAGCAAGCCCATAACGCTCATAGAGTGGCTGAAGACGCTATACAAAGCAGTGCCGAGATTGGCCGGGCCATACGCTTTGTAGAAAAATCTTATGCTTTACCCTCATTTGAGCTGCTTGCCGAAAGCATCTTTAAAACCATGGCCGAACTTGGTTTACGCACTTCTTTAATGTTTTTGTCAAATCAGGGTAATTTATTTTATTCTCACAACCAACAAAAAATTTCCCCCCTAGAACAAGATTTGTTAGAACTGACCCAAGACAAAGGGCGCTTTTATGATTTTGGCTGTCGTACTATTTGCAATTTTCGCCAAGTATCTTTGCTTATCAAAAACATGCCGCTAGATGACCGTGAGCGCTATGGCCGCCTGAAAGATACTGTGCCCTTTATTCTAGGTGCTACCGATGAAAAAATTAGGTCGCTGGATACTCATAATAGTTTATTAAAACAAGCGGGATCACTTAACTCTACCACCGATGCCATACGGCTAACGCTCGATAACATCAGCCGGAGCGCCAGTATGAGCCAGGACAAAATAAACGATACTATGCGCACCACAATGCAAGATTTAGATCACATGCTGCCCAGTATGGGTCTGGATGAAGACCAAGAAAAATCCATAATGGGCCGTTTAGACCGCACATTCATGGAGACGGTCGCTAACCTTGATATCGGCATGGAACTCAAAGACTCATTATCTGGCATTGTACGCTTATTGACACATTTAGTGTCCCAACAAAAGATTATGATCTCCAATGCCATTGCCACCCCTGAATTAGTTGAAATAAAAAGTGATGAGCTTGCAGATGATGTGGAGTTATTTTAATGCCTAAAAAGCAGACACACACCAGCTAGTTACTTGACCTGTCAGTTGCACTGAGTTAAAAATAGCTGTGCACATATCAACATGATAGGGACCCATCAAATGAAAACGTTATCGTTACTAAGCTTAGTATTAATAATGGCCGGCTGCGCTGCGCCTGCCACTATGAACGAAAAACCGGCACCTCAATCAACCGAGCGCTCCGATCGCGCTCATGAAGGCTTAGACAAAGAGATGAGCAAGTAGTCGTTTTCTAACGGCATCACTGATGTTGCAGTATTAAAGGCCCTAAACGCAAAAAACCGGATAAATATCCGGTTTTTTGAGTGACTCGACAGTCTTATTTTTTACCGGTTAACTCTTGCGATTTCAAGTACTCATCATAAGTACCATGGAAATCGTTAACGCCATCATCGGTAATTTCTATGATACGTGTTGCGATAGACGATACAAATTGACGGTCATGAGACACGAACAACAAAGTACCTTCGTAGTTTTCCAATGCCAAGTTTAACGCTTCAATAGATTCCATATCCATGTGGTTGGTAGGCTCATCCAATAACAATACATTTGGAAATTGCATCATCATTTTTCCAAACAACATGCGACCTTGTTCACCACCGGAAATAACTTTAACTGATTTTTTAATATCACTGGCACTGAACAACATGCGACCCAACTGACCACGAATCACTTGCTCGTCATCCCCTTCGTTTTTCCACTGATCCATCCAGTCATAAAGATTTAGGTCGTCTTCAAAATCGCTTGAGTGGTTTTGTGCGTAATAAGCAATGTTTGCGTTCTCTGACCACTTAATAGTGCCTTTATTCTGCTCCATTTTACCGGCCAAAGTTTCCAGCATAGTGGTTTTACCTATACCGTTTTGACCAATAATGGCAATACGCTCACCCACTTCAACCATCATATTAATGTCTTTAAATAAGACATTATCATCATAACCTTGCTCTAAATTCTCAATAACCAAGGCATTACGGAATAGTTTCTTTTCTTGCTCAAAGCGAATAAACGGTGATTGACGTGAAGACACCTTAACTTCATCAAGTTGAATCTTATCAATCTGCTTGGCACGAGAAGTCGCCTGCTTGGCTTTTGAGGCGTTGGCTGAGAATCGACTCACAAACGATTTCAACTCAGTAATTTGTGCTTTCTTCTTGGCGTTATTGGCCAATAGCTGATCACGCTTTTGAGTGGCAGCGGTCATGTATTCGTCGTAATTACCTGGGAATACACGCAATTCACCGTAATCCAGATCTGCCATATGGGTACAAATACTGTTTAAAAAGTGTCTATCGTGAGAAATAATAACCATCGTACAGTTGCGCTGCTCTAACACACCTTCTAACCAACGAATGGCGCTAATGTCCAAGTTGTTGGTAGGCTCATCCAGTAACATTATATCTGGTTCAGAAAACAACACCTGTGCCAGTAGAACACGTAACTTCCAACCCGGCGCCACAGCACTCATTAGGCCATAATGCTGCTCTATGGGGATTTCTAGGCCCAACAATAGCTCACCTGCACGAGCTTCCGCACTGTAGCCATCCATCTCTGCAAATTCAGTTTCAAGATCAGCTACTTTCATGCCGTCTTCTTCGGTCATGTCTGGATTGGCGTATATGGCATCACGCTCAGCTTTCACTTTCCATAATTCAGCATGACCCATTAATACGGTGTCGATTACACTGAATTCTTCATAAGCAAATTGATCCTGATTCAGCTTGGCCATACGCTCATTAGGGTCTAATGAGATATTGCCGCTTGATTGTTCAAGCTCGCCACTTAAGATTTTCATGAACGTTGACTTACCGCAGCCATTGGCCCCGATGCATGGTGATGTTAGCGGTTGAGATCAAGAGGCGTACCTATTAATTGAAATATGGAAAAAATGGTGCCGTAGAGTACAATTTGTTGGCAATTTGAGCAATATATAACTGTAATTTAACCACACAAACTCTCTTTTTCGCCAGCATTAACAATGATCGAGATTGACCACCTCAATCAAGCGCTGCATTTTGCAATAAAAAATCGCTAAACACTTGATTTCTCAAAGGTTTAGCACTATCTCTATGCTATAAGCCAACACCACAAAGGGAAATGTTATGATAAAAGTTATTATTGAACGTAATCTTGCTGACGGCCTTGAGAGCAATTACAAAGAAGCCATACGCAGCACTCTGAAAGCGGTATTAGAGGCTCCGGGTTACATATCTAGTGAATCGCTCACTGACATAAAAAGTACCAGCCACAAACTCATCATTACTAACTGGACCACCCTAAAAGATTGGGAGGTTTGGTATTCATCCCCTGAGCGCAAACAAGCCATTGGTGAAATTGCCGCGATATTACAAGGCACCGAAAAAATCACCATTACCGAAGTACGCTAATATTACTGATAATGGCTCGATTAATGATTTTAATGATGAAACGGCCTCGAAATTTGCAAGGCTTAAAAAAGTCACGGTTACTGACGTGCGGCAGCATGAATGAAACATCCTTGTTTAGTCACTCAAAATGAGGCCTTTTTCATTGTTACCGCCATCATTAAGCTTTATTATCCTGCTTCCTAATTTTACATGATATTTACTAATGGCAGGGTTAAGACACACGATGTCCGCTTATAAAGAACCCACCGTCGGGCTTGCCTCTGCCCGTGCCATCATTGATTACTTTCAGCATTTCAACATGGACACCGCTCAGCTAGCAGCTGAGCTCAATGTTGACGAATCCATGCTCATCGAGGAAGACCAACGCCTGCCCTTAAGTATTTACCAAGAAATATGGCAACTGGCCCTAGAAAAAAGTCAAACCCCAGAGTTAGGATTATGCATTGCCCAAGAAGATGGTATTGAAGACTTAGGTCTAGTCGCTCACGTGGTGTACAACAGCGCAACTTTAGGGGAAGGCGTTAGACAATACGTTCGCCTTTTTAGCGTAGTAAATGAATCTTTTGAACTTGAATTTGAAGAGAACAATCAGCAAGGGTGCTTAAAATTTATTAATAAGTTTCCTAATTGTTATAACATTTCCGACATGGAACGCACACTCGCCATTGCTGTTAATCGCACCACCAAAGCAATTGGCATCGGCAACATGGTTCATGCCGTACACTTTCAGCACAGCAAACCGGCCTACGCCAAGAAATATCAAGAATTATTCAACTGTAAAGTATTGTTTGATCAACCTTGCTGCGAGGTCATCTTTGACTCTCGCATGCTAACGCTTAAACCCAAACGCCGTAATCCACATATGCGCGCAGCAACCCTCAGTTACGCCAATCAAATCATGTCACGACTCTTTAAGCGCAGCATTAGCCACAAAGTGAAACGACTGATCGAGAAACATATTGGCGATGGCACTTTTGACGCCGAGCAAGCATCCAACCAATTAAACATGAGCCGCCAGACCCTCTACAGAAAACTTAAAAATGATGGCGCCTCCTACAGCGAATTAGTTGATCAAGTTAGACAAGACAAAGCTTTTTATATGCTCAAACAATCCTCCATGCCGTTAACGGTTATCGCCTACGACTTAGGATTTTCTGAATTAAGCGCGTTTACACGTGCTTTTAAGCGTTGGACAGGAAAAAACCCTGCTGAGTATCGCAAGCAGCTATTAAGACCAAAAGATTAGAAATAGAAATAGAAATAGAAATAGAAATAGAAATAGAAAATTGTATGAAGCAGGAACATCAGGTCAAGCGGTGAAGAATCAACATAGTTAAATCCCCGAACACCACCGCTCAACTCCGAATAGGGTTACGCTGCTTCTTGAGCAGTTACAAAGTCAAGAATGTCTTGTACTTTGCGAATTTTTTCAGCGCTGTCATCATCAATTTCACAATCAAATTTTTCTTCAAGAGCCATTAATAATTCAACGGTATCTAAAGAATCGGCGCCTAGGTCATCAATAAAATCAGATTCTGCTTTTACATCAGCGGCTTCAACACCCAACTGTTCAACAATAACTTCAATTACTTTTTGTAATACATCAGACATATTATATCTCCTAAAAATTTAAATTTAACCGACTTTTTGATAAGTCAATTCTGAAAAATCATGAATTGCCGGCGGGGTTAATGGATCCGGTTTTTGCTCATAGTTTATAAAATCATGGGCAAAGCCAAATTGCTGTAAGAACTTTTGCTTAAAATGTTTAATATCCACTAAATCGCAAAAATTAGATTGATTCAGTTCTGCATAAACAGCCTTAACGGCTTGCTGAACATTTGCATTACACTCTAGATCATCCACTCGTAAATACTGCTCAGGTTTTCTAGACTTATTAAACAAGCCATCTTTAAATAAGCGATTAACCTGTTGCAAGGCGCTTTCAGAATGACCAAGTTTTTTCTGTTGCTGCTCTAACACTGACATATACAAAGGCATACCGGGAATCGCTGAACTAGAAGGTGTAAGCAAGGCTTGTAACACCCCAATACTGGCCTGACCACCCATTCCAACCAAAGCATTATCTAAAGCAATTGCTGTTTCATGTAAATGTGCCTTAGCACAGCCTAGCGTGCCTCGACCATAAATAGACTGTGTCTGTTCAGGGCCCATATAACTGTAAGCCACTGTTTTAAAGTTTTCGGCCAATACACCGGCCTTTTTTAAACGCAACACCCACTCTTGCCAATCTTCTCCACCCATTACTTTTACAGTGGCATCAACTTCATCTTGGCTGGCTGTTTCAATGTCAAGATCACGCAGTTTTTCTTCAAATACATCTAACGTATGACTCTGAAAATTCTCGTCTATTGGCTTAATCGCACTTAAATATTCAGCAACCCCTTTAATATTTCTCTTGGGAGCTGCAAGACTGTATACCAGCACATCAATTTTTTTATCATTTTGTTGCAGCTTTTGTATAACCCAATCTTTAGCATTTTTTTGGAATGCATCTTGATTAGTGCTTAGGGCCATTTTATTTGCACGCCTAGCATAGTATTCGAATGCTTGGTTGTTGTACCAACCTGCACTTCCATATTTATGTGCTTGAGCGGCACGCTCGCTATAAACACCAATCGTGTCCATACCCGCCGAAAACGTTAAGGCTAAACGCGACGCAAGGCCAACACCTGAACTGGCACCCACCACTAACGCAGTTTGATTTTTACCCGTCTTAATGGGAGCGTCCAATGCATCCAACATCTGATCGTATACATTATAAAAGCAGCCAACCGGATGAGCGTTTGTACAAATATTATTTTTTATTCTTGGACGATACATTTAATACTCCCGTTTGGTTAAGTGTCATTAGATTATTTAATCTGCGCGTTACAGTTCAAAAAATCTAAATGACGGGTCATTCAATGCATCTACTATAAAAGATGTGCAAAGCGACACTTGACTCTGGGTATCAATGATTTGATTGGGCGTGACAAGCACGTGATCAACATCACATGCTTGTTAATAAAGAAGAGTTTAGTAAATGCGACGAATGTGACCGGTGATTTCCTCACGGTCGTGATATAAGTGTTTGAACGACATATCCACTTCGAATCCAGATTTAGCAATAATTTCATTCATAAGTTCAATGCACTTCTGAACCTCTTGGAAACGCTTTTTCATGGGAAGCTTTAAGTTAAAAATGGTTTCACTGCACCAATCGTTTGCGATCCACTGAGCCATTCGCTCAGCAACCTTAATGGGGCTTTCGGCCATATCACACACCATCCAGTGGGCTTTTTTACTAGGACTAAATTTAAAGCCATCGACCAAGTGATGCGTCACCTGCCCCGTTTCCATTAAGTCACCCTTCATAGGACCATTATCTATAGATTCCACCATCATAGAGCGCTTAACTAATTGCCACGTCCAACCGCCTGGTGCAGCGCCCAAATCAACCGCCCGCATTCCAGCGCTAAGCCGTTCGCCCCACTGACGCTTAGGGATAAACCAATGCCAAGCCTCTTCTAGTTTAAGAGTTGAACGACTAGGGGCATCTTTCGGAGATTTAAGATGCAATATACCGTCAGGCCACTTACAGGCGTTATCGGTAAAGTGATAACCCACCACAACTTCATTGTCGCCAATAAACATAACCATTAAGCGTGGAATTTTATGACTGCGCTTAGCACTTAGACGATTATTTTTACGTAAACTAGACGCCAATGGCGCCGTTAATGTCTTACATAGGCGACTCAAAGCCTTACCTTCGTTGGTGTCCGCGTGGACAATCTCAACTTCACCACAATGAGGTATGCCATCTAGTTCTTGAGAAATAGCCGCTACCCGGTCTTCACCAGTAAGATGGACCACATCACCACATATAAACCACTGACGCGCAAATATCAGATTGCGAAACCGCACATGCTCAACTAACTGTTTAAGCTGATGGTCTTCGGCCACAAAGCTCACCCAAGCTTGGTCCGTTTTTGTTTTACAATAACCAAAACAACCCGCTTGCGAGGCTAAGTCTTGTATCTCAGCAGCCGTTTCAGCCTCAAAGCCCTGCCGACACAGCAGCACCAATTGTGTCATTGCCATATTTATCTATTCCAATCTCGTTTAGTGGCCAGATTTATTGGCCATATATGTAATTTATAAGCATTGCTTAACAAACTGCGCACACGTCTTTATAGCAGTCTCTATATGCTCTTCATGTTTAAAACCGCTTTTCACTCTTGGCTTAAAGTCATGATTGCCATCCTCTAACCAATCTATGGTGATTGATTTAGGCAAACTTAAAGCTGTTACCAATTCTTTATCTCCCAATGCATCTCGTGTGCCTTGCACAATACTCATGGGCACAGCGATATCGGGTAAATGTGCCGTGCGCAGTTTTTCGGGCTTACCCTGCGGATGAAAAGGATAACCCAGCGCCACAACACCTTTAACGTATTTATGATCCGGCGCCAGTGCGGCCAATATACTGGCCATGCGTCCGCCCATAGATTTACCCACCAACACACAAGGCTCGGCCACTTCCGATATTACCTGCTCAAAACACGATATTAATTCAGGCTGCCGATTAGGGGGACGCTTTTTACCATTTAACCTGCGCTCTTGCATATAGGGAAATTCAAATCTAACCACTTTTATCCCTTGCAAGGCCAAACCTTCACTAAAGACCTCCATAAACGTACTGTCCATAGGCGCCCCAGCTCCATGGGCAAAGATACATGTGTAATGCTCCTGCTCACCGTTTATTTTCTTGTACATTTCCATGCCTAATTAAAAAACGGCAGTGTAATCTACCCACGCAAAATTACCAATTGATGCTTTTTTGAACAATTAACCGTATCACTGCTAGACTTTAAATCATATTTAGCAATTGGCAATTGTACGTTTTAGCGACAAAACAGCTAACTTACTGTTAAGAAAGAAAAAAGGTTGATGTGTATCAGCCTTTACTGATTGCTTTTATAGAGTTCTTTCTTGATAATTGCGCCGATTTTTTAACTTGCTGCTAATGGAACCTAATACATGAGCACTGCTATCGAGCAACCGAACTACAATTATAAGGTGGTAAAGTATTTTGCCATCATGACCGTGGTGTGGGGCGTTGTGGGTATGTCAATCGGCGTACTTATTGCCTCACAACTGGTCTGGCCTGAACTGAACTTTGATACACCGTATTTAACGTTCTCCCGATTACGCCCACTGCATACCAATGCGGTTATCTTTGCCTTTGGCGGCTGCGCCCTGTTTGCCACGTCTTATTACGTGGTTCAACGTACCTGTCAAACCAGAATATTCTCTGACTCTCTAGCCATGTTTACCTTTTGGGGTTGGCAAGCGGTTATCGTAGCAGCAGCGATTACATTGCCAATGGGCCTTACTTCTACTAAAGAATACGCCGAAATGGAATGGCCAATTGATATTTTGATTACCATTGTTTGGGTAAGCTATGCCATTGTGTTTTTTGGCACGATTGCCAAGCGTAGCCAGCCTCACATCTATGTGGCTAACTGGTTCTTTGGTGCGTTCATACTAACCATTGCCATATTGCACATCATCAATAGCTTGGCGATTCCGGTGAGCATGTGGAAATCCTATTCCATATATGCCGGAACCATAGATGCAATGGTGCAATGGTGGTACGGCCATAATGCGGTTGGTTTCTTCTTAACGGCTGGTTTCTTAGGGATTATGTATTACTTCATTCCTAAGCAAGCTGAACGTCCGGTTTACTCTTACCGTTTATCCATCGTTCACTTTTGGTCTTTGATCTCCATTTACGTTTGGGCCGGTGCTCACCACCTTCATTATTCAGCACTGCCTGACTGGGCTCAGTCTGCGGGCATGGTGATGTCTTTGATTCTATTGGCGCCTTCTTGGGGCGGCATGATCAACGGAATGATGACCCTATCAGGTGCTTGGCATAAGCTTCGTACTGATCCTATTTTACGTTTCCTAGTGGTCTCTTTGTCTTTCTACGGAATGTCTACGTTTGAAGGCCCTATGATGGCGATTAAAACGGTTAATGCACTTTCTCACAATACGGACTGGACCATAGGTCACGTACACTCAGGCGCATTAGGCTGGGTTGCTATGGTGTCTTTTGGTGCAATTTATAATCTTCTTCCGGTTGTTTTAGGCAAGAAGCAAGGCGAAATGTACTCCATTAAATTGATCAACGTACACTTCTGGCTGGCGACTCTGGGCACTGTGCTTTATATCTGCGCCATGTGGGTTAACGGTATTATGCAAGGGCTAATGTGGCGCGCGGTTAACGCTGACGGCACCTTAACTTACAGCTTTGTTGAGTCACTTGAAGCGTCTTATCCTGGCTACTTTGTACGTGTATTAGGCGGAGCCTTCTTCCTAACCGGTATGCTGGTAATGGCCTACAACACATACAAGACTGTTCGCGGCGCAAGCCAAGAAACCGCCAAGTTAGCTCAGGCTTAAGGGAGAGAAACATGAAACACGATATAGTTGAAAAAAACCTCCCGTTGATGATGGTATTGATCGTTATTGCCATCAGCTGGGGCGCACTTGCCGAGGTTGTTCCTTTATTCTTCTTAAAGGAAACCACTCAGCCCATCGAAGGCCTTAAGCCTTTAGGGGCCGTTGAATTAGAAGGTCGTGACATTTACATCCGTGAAGGTTGTCATGTATGTCACACCCAAATGATCCGTCCATTCCGTGCTGAAACTGAGCGTTATGGTCATTATTCATTGGCCGGTGAACATGTATATGAACATCCGTTCTTATGGGGTTCTAAACGTACCGGTCCTGATTTGGCCCGTGTTGGTGCACGCTACTCTGATGATTGGCATCGCGCCCATTTGTTTAACCCTCGCGACGTGGTACCACAATCAAATATGCCTTCTTTCCCATGGTTATTTGAAAACAAAGTAGATGGTCGTGACACACCTAAGAAAATGACCGCTTTACGTTACGTAGGTGTGCCTTACACAGATGAGCAAATCGCCACAGCAAAAGATACGACTGACGGCGTTCGTGAAATTGATGCATTGGTGCTGTACCTACAGCAACTAGGCACTGTGTTAACCACTAAACGGTAGAGTTATGGATATTAATGACGTGCGCGGTTTAGGTACAGTATTCGCCTTAATCGCCTTTATTGGCATCATCGCTTGGGCTTATAGCTCAAGCCGTAAGACGCGATTTGATGACGATGCCAATATGGTATTTAAAGACGAAGACATCGCGCAGCGTTCAGGACTAGCGGAGACAACAAAGAATGACTGAATTAACCACCTTTTGGCACTTATGGGTAAGTGTCATCGTAATAGGTACTATGATTTCGTGCGGGATTTTATTAACCCTTACGTTTAAAAACCAAAAATACGATCAAGAAACCGATCAAACCACTGGCCACAGCTTTGATGGCATTGATGAATTGGATAACCCATTACCGAAGTGGTGGATGTACTTTTTCTGGAGCACGATTATTTTTGGTGTTTTTTACATTGCCATCTACGGCATTGGCGGCTGGACCGGTTTTTCTGATTGGAGTTCACACGATCAATGGGACAGAGAAGTTGCTAAGGCTGAAGAACAATTTAAGCCTTATTACGATGAGCTAAATGCAATGTCGGTAGAAGAGTTGGCTACCAACAAAGATGCATTGGCCACCGGCCAACGTATCTTTTCTTCTAACTGCGCAGTTTGTCACGGCTCTACAGCTACCGGTGCACTAGGTTTTCCTAACCTTGCCGATAATGATTGGTTATATGGCGGCTCTGCGGCAGCCATTAAACAAACCATTACTCATGGTCGTACCGGTGCTATGCCTGCTAAAGGTTTAAAACCTGACATGACCGACATTGAGCGTACCGACATTGCTGCCCATGTATTGTCTTTGTCTGGTCGCGAAGGCAGCGGCGATGCTACAAGAGGCGCGCCTTTATTTGCTCAAGCTTGTGCCGCTTGTCACGGAAGCGATGCCAAAGGCAACCAACTTATGGGCGCCCCTAACCTTACCGATAACATTTGGTTATACGGCGGTTCTGAGAAGCAAATTGAGTTCACCATTGAAAATGGCCGTGCCGGCGTAATGCCTGCTTGGAATGAAATTTTGGGTGAAGACAAGATTCACGTATTATCTGGTTACGTTTATTCTTTGTCACAAAGTAAATAATCTTAAGCAGTTGCGAACTGGAAATAATTTTTAATTTTTAGTTCGCCGACCAAGAATTGTTGTTCCCTAACAATCGCTCCTGCATTCCTAGAATACCGACCTTCCATGGTCACTACCTAGTAACTGCTCCTGCATTCCTAGGATACCGACCATCCATGGTCATAAAGCGGCCTTGAGCCGCTTTTTTTATATATTCGGTTAGCCTAATGTACTAACATAGCGCTCAAAATAGATATGGAAATACTCCCCCCCTGCTCTGACAAAAAAAAGACGTTGCCCGCACTACTATAGCGTTCAACAACAACTAGACTTAAGTCAATTGCAGTTAGTATTTTCTCATTAGCAAGGTGTAAGCAATGAGCGAAATTCCAATTAAAGATGTTACCCCCGTTAATATTCACGAAAAATATGACGGTATTGCCGCTAAACAGGTCGACGGCAAACTCTACGTGCGCTCTATTAGCGGTTTTTTTCAACGCTTACGCACCGTTTCCCTTTGGGCATTGATGATTGGCTATTTCGTCACCCCGTGGATTAATTTAGGCGGACATCAAGCCGTCTGGTTTGATTTACCCACTCGCCAATTTCATATTTGGGGCATCACTTTTTGGCCGCAAGATTTTATTTTATTATCTTGGTTAATGATCATTGCCGCCTTTGGGTTATTTACCATTACCACCCTGGCAGGCCGCGTTTGGTGTGGCTATACATGCCCACAAACCGCTTGGACGCTTATTTTCATGTGGATCGAAGAGAAAGTAGAAGGCTCACGTAATCAACGTATAAAGCTCGATAAAGCCCCACTCTCTATCAACAAGGTAACCAAAAAAACCATAAAACACAGTGCGTGGCTGATAATTTCACTGGCCACCGGTATTGCTTTTGTTGGCTACTTTTACCCGATTCGAGAATTGGTTCCCGACCTGCTTAGCTTTGGTATTGAAAGCAGCTGGGCTATTTTTTGGCTCGGATTTTTTACCCTCGCTACATACGGTAATGCGGGCTGGTTAAGAGAACAAGTCTGTACTCACATGTGCCCATACGCACGATTTCAAGCGGTCATGTTTGACCAAGATACATTAATAGTTTCCTACGATGAGGCGCGTGGTGAACGCGGCTCTGGTAGAGGAACTCGCAAAAAAGGCGTGGATCCAAAAACTGAAAACATGGGGGACTGCATCGATTGCAACCTGTGTGTACAAGTGTGCCCTGTGGGCATAGATATTCGTGACGGACTTCAATACCAATGCATTAGTTGTGCTTTGTGCGTAGATGCCTGTGATGAAATCATGGATAAGATGGACTACGAGAAAGGCCTAATACGCTACACCAATGAGCACGCTTTAAAAGGCAATGAGGTGCATATAGTGCGCCCTAAACTTATTGGTTATGCCCTAGCCCTAGTAACTATGTTACTGGTATTTGGTTACACCGTTATGAACCGAGTACCGCTAGAGCTGGATGTCATGCGTGACCGCGGCGCTCTGTACACCAATACCAGTGATGGCCGCGTGCAAAATAGCTACGCCGTTAAAATTCTCAATATGTCGCAACAATCACACGATTTTACTATTAGCTTAAGCGGGTTAGATAAAGCCGAACTCGCAGGTACGACTCAACTGAAACTTGAAAATGGCGAAGTAGGCTCATTGCCTTTAAGCATAAAAGTGTCCTCGTGGGAGCTGAAGCGCTCACGCACCGATGTTATCTTCACTGTTACCCGAGACGACGGTTTGGTCGTCAGCGAAGAAAGTCGCTTTATTGGCCCCGCCGGCCGTTAAGCGTACATTTAGCCAGTACTTAATGATCTGAGTGCTGGCTAAATCCTTGTCCTGCCAGCAACACACCAGTAAACTGGCGACCTTGAATCATAGTCCGTAGCAGTAGCCATATTATGCAGAATGAAACAGCCACAAAGTCTCGTGTTTGGTACAAAGAACCCTACGTTTTGATGTTGATCGCATTTCCTTTGTCGTCCGTTATTGTGTGCTCGATCTTATTAACGCTTGCCATTAATACAAAAGACACATTAGTGCGTGATAACTACTACAAAGACGGCCTAGCCATGAACCAGGAATTTCAATGGGATCACAAAGCACGCAACATGGATATCCGCGTGGACTTCACTATTCAAGATAATTTGGCCACTTTAAATATCCTAAACAGCCGTTTAGATATGCCCACTGCCTTACACCTTAAATTTAGCCACCCGACGCTGCAAACCAAAGACCGCGACTCGTTATTGCAATTACAAGCGGGCACTCGCACCTATCAAGGGTTTATCGATACGCTGGAAGATGGACGCTATTACATCCAAGTGGAAAGCAAGGGGCAAAGCTGGCGTATTCGTGGTGAAGAGTACATAGCCAATGGCAAGTTACAAAAACTGTAATTGCCCTTAGACGCTTATTTATTCACTAAAGTAACCTACACGCCATGACCGAATGCTTTCACTGCGGGGCCGACGTACCGCAAGATATACTTATTGAGCTGGATATTTTAGGTCAAGCTCGCAAGTTGTGCTGCGTGGGTTGTGAAGCGGTGGCCACGGCCATCGTACAAAGTGGCAGCGAAACATTTTACCAATACCGCACCGATGTAAACGAAACACCTGAATTCACCCCCGCCAGCCTGCCTCAATCCATGAAAATGGAATTGGCACTGTATGACAATACAGATGTGATTGAAGAGCTAAGTGAAACACGTGATAACAACACCCGCCAAATTGACCTGATCATTGAAGGCATTACCTGCGCAGCCTGTGCTTGGCTCATTGAAAAACAACTTAAGCAATTTAGTGGGGTTGAATTTGCCAACCTCAATCTTAGCCAGCACAAATTACAGTTACGCTGGCAACAAGATCTCACACCACTAAGTGAACTTATTACTCGCATTTATGCTCTTGGTTTCAAAGCCCAGCCCTACAGCCCAGATCAAGCACAAAAACAATTAGAGACTGAACAAAAAAAAGCCACACAACGGCTAGGACTGGCCGCGCTGGGTATGATGCAAGTAATGATGTTTGCCCTTCCACTTTACGTGGGCGACTGGGCAGGCGTCTTTGAAAAGTTTGAAACCTATTTTCGCATCGCCAGTTTAATCATCACAACACCTGTGGTGCTTTACAGTGCTCGGCCTTTCTTTTTGGCGTTTTGGCGAGACATGAAAAGTCGCCACCTCACAATGGATGTGCCCGTGGCCATTGCCATTGGCAGCGCTTACTTGGCCAGTGTTTATTCAACTTTCTCTCAAGGTGAAGAAGTCTATTTTGATAGCGTATGTATGTTTACCTTCTTTTTGCTGGTGGGACGCTTTTTAGAAAGCCGCGCCCGTCTTAAAAACTGTGAAGCCGGCAATCATTTGGCAAACGTCTTGCCTCGATCAACTTTACGCATTCATCCGCTAGATAAAACCGAAACCGTGGTGCCGGTAAGTCAGTTACATATTAACGACCACATCCGTATATTACCTGGCGCAACTCTTGTGGCCGACGGCATCATTATTGAGGGCCAGACCAGCATAGATGAATCCATTATCACGGGTGAGTTTTTGCCCGTTCAAAAACACGTGGCTGACAATGTTATTGGCGGTAGCCTGAATGTCGAAAACCCCATTACGATAAAAGTCACTGCCCTTGATAAAGACATGCAAATCAGCACCGTCATGTCTTTACTGGATAGAGCCACTCAAGACAAACCTAAAATTGCCGTTTTAGCAGATCAAGTTGCTCAACATTTTGTCGCGGCGGTACTGGTATTATCCGCTCTAGTTTTTATAAGCTGGAGTCTTATCGATAGCGAGCGAGCATTTTGGATTACCTTATCGGTATTAGTCGCCACATGCCCCTGCGCCCTATCATTAGCCACCCCTACTGCCTTAACGGCGGCCACAAGTGCCCTTAAGCGTCATGGCATACTCATTACTCGTGGCCACGTTTTGCAAACCCTTACACGCAGCAAGCGTGTTATTTTTGATAAAACCGGCACATTAACACTGGGGCAACTGAGCATTGAAAAGATCATCACCCTTAACGGCAGCGAACAAAACGCGCTGCAAATTGCTGCAAGCCTTGAAGCTCTAAGCTCGCACCCTATCGCCAGTGCCTTTACATTTTCACCACTTTTAGCCGTAACACAGCTTAACCAGCAAACAGGAGCAGGCTTACAAGGCAGCATTGATAATCAAACATACAAGATTGGCCTTGCTCATTATGTGTTAGAGCAGGCCCCTTCCCCCCCTGATAACGGTCACTGGATTTTATTGGCAAACCAGCAAACACCTTTAGCCTGGTTTTTATTAAGCGATCAATTACGCGCCGACGCCCCAAGCACTGTCACTGCCCTTCAAGCATCTGGGTTAGAGTGTGAAATGTTAAGCGGTGACCATAGTGGACAAGTACAACTCATCGCTGAAAAACTACATTTAGACAAAGTACAGGGTGGCGTAAGCCCAGAGGGTAAGCTTAATTACATCAGTACACTGCCAAGTAGTGATGCCAGTATCATGGTGGGAGATGGCATTAACGATGTACCTGTGCTGGCACAAGCACCCATATCAATTGCGGTTGGCAGTGCCAGCGACCTGGCAAAGGTCCACAGCGACGTGGTTCTTTTAAGCAATCAACTACACCATCTGCCCTTGTTAATTAAACAAGCAAAACGCACGTCTATTATTATTAAACAGAACTTGATATGGGCATTATTGTATAATATCAGTGTATTGCCATTGGCTGCGCTGGGTTTATTGCCCCCTTATATGGCCGCCATTGGCATGTCTTTTAGCTCTTTGGCTGTGGTCTTTAACGCCCTGCGTCTTAACAAACTGCGCTTAAATTAGAGGAAAATTTGTGGAAATCATTTTTATAACTATCCCCATCACTATTCTTTTTATAGCCACCGGTGTTGCGCTCTTTTTTTGGGCCAGTAAAGGGGGTCAATTTGATGATTTAGATAGCCCAGCCCATCGTATTTTATTTGATGACGATAACACTCCAAGTGATCAAACTCCAAAAGAGACACCCACATCAAAAGACCAAAAAGACACGTCTGCAACAGATAAGCTGCCCTAATATGAATGAACCCCTGTCGTTTTTAAGCGCCTGGCTGTTGGGATTTTTAGGCAGTGTACATTGCATGGGGATGTGTGGCGGCATTGTAGGCGCGCTTTCACTGAACACCAAAGGCCCTAACATAGCCATTCACTTAAGCTATCATTTAGGCCGCATCTCTACTTATGCTGCTTTGGGTTTCTTGGCGGGCTTAATCGGATTATGGCTGGCATCTAGTCACGCCTATATGGGTCAGCTACTACGTGTTTTATCCGGCATTATGCTGATTCTGATGGGAGGTTACATCTTAGGGCGCACCCAACTGTTAATGTGGTTTGAACGCCGCGGTAGTTTTGTTTGGCGAAAAGTACAACCTCTTAGTAAGCAGCTATTGCCGGTGCGCTCCCCTAAACAGGGTTTACTACTGGGCCTTATATGGGGATTATTACCTTGTGGCCTCATTTATAGCACCTTAAGCTGGTCACTGGTGGCCGCTAATCCGCTCCATTCAGCGGGTCTCATGGCCATGTTTGGCTTGGGAAATTTACCCGCATTACTAAGCTTCGCCGCCTTTGCTGGCCAACTAAACCGCTTTAAACAAACCCCTTGGGTACGTATATCGTTAGCCAGTTTAATCATGACTTTTGGCATATGGACGATTGCAGCACCTTGGTTTAACTAAAAATTGACCCAGATCAAGTTGTCCTCAGAGCCAATGATGAAACCTTGACTTAAATCATGATTTTTAACACCATGCAGCCAATCAGTCTGACCGCGCCACCAGTCGTTTAGGGAATGATAATGCCTACACATAAAAAAAATTTGGATTTCATGACCCCTACACAAGGCAATAAGACGCATTGCAGTACTTGCAGTTTAAACTCCCTGTGTCTTCCGCTTGCCTTACAGTCCAATGACCTAGATGCCCTTGATCAAGTTATTAAACGTGGACGCCCCATTCAAAAAGGGGACATGTTGTTTAAACAAGGGGACAGTTTTAATGCCATATATGCCATTCGAACCGGCGCCATTAAAAGCTTTACTGTGGCCAGTAGCGGTGAAGAGCAAATCACCGGTTTCCACCTAGCCAGTGAACTAGTTGGACTGGCGGGTTATTCTGAAGACGTATATCCACTTTCTGCCAAGGCGTTGGAAACTACTACGGTATGCGAACTACCGCTAGATCAGTTAGAAGAACTTTGCGACAAAATCCCAAGCCTGCGCAAACAAATCATGCGCAACATGGGCTCCGAGATCCGCCAAGATCAACAAATGATGTTGCAACTGTCTAAAAAGAGCAGCGACGAACGGCTGGCCTATTTCTTAGTGGAATTAAGTGGCCGCTTTGAGCGACGAGGATTCTCAGCCAAGACTTTCCGCCTATCCATGTCACGCGTTGATATTAGTAATTACCTTGGTTTGGCCGTTGAAACCGTGAGCCGAATTTTCACACGCTTTCAAAAAAATGGCTTGATCGTCACCGAAGGCAAAGAAATCACCTTTGTAAATCACACTGAGCTCAACACGCTAGCAGGCAATCCCGTACTTACCGCTGATTGTGACGCTGTGTAGCAACCACCTGCCCTTTATTTATATTGTGTATTGGCGTAAAAACACCCAAATACACAATACAAAAACTATTTCAAGTATTTTTTGCATTTTCCTTGTTAAGTCCTAAGGTATAACTATTAGGGTTAAATCAGAAAAGTTGAGCCTATACAGGGTCTTAGCCTATTTTCTGATTTATTTGCAGCATATTAAAGGAAGAACCCCCATGGGAATGTGTCCCAGCGAACTACAACATTTAGTCATCCGTCCCACGCTTGAATACCTTGGCGAACATTCATTAGCCGCTCAAACGTTATTATTGGCCACCGCCGCTATGGAATCTGAACTGGGATTTCACTTAAAAAGTGATCAAAGCCTTGGATTAGGGGTTTATCAAATCAGCCCACGTAGCCACCAGTATGTATGGAATCATTATTTAGCCAAAGACCCAGACATGGCCAGTAAAGTTCGCGGGTTAGCTAGCCAACATGAATTTTTAATGTCGCCTCACCATGAGCTGGCCACAAACCTTAGATACGCCACCGCCATTGCTTGGATGATGTATAAACGCAAAGGTAAAACACTACCTAATGTTGATGACATTCAGGGCATGGCTAAATTTTGGCGTCGTCATTTTCATAGCCGACCACAGGCCAGTGTAGATACCTTTATTGAGCGATATAACAGACTCATTATTCAAAACAATCTAGCAGCCTGACATCACCCCCTTCAATTAAATGTACAGCCCAAACTTAATAGGTTTGGGCTTAACTAACGTCGTAACTACTTTTGTTTAATTACTTGGTAAAGCTAGTCAATCATCAAATGCCCCTTTCTGCTAGCAATCCTTTCCTGTTTAAGTAATTTATGACGTTATTTATCAAACAGGTTGAATAAAAACCTACTGGAGCAGATGTAATTACACTGCAAAAGAATAGCGAGATAGCCCACCAGACTCATAACTACTGTGTTTTAAGCTAAATAGCCCTATCACGCCAGATAAAGCCCGAACCGAGTCACACAAATATAGCCAATTGACCAACCTTTACCCTATAATTCGCCCAATTCCAGATCACCCAGGGCTGTAAGCATGGTTCAATTTGTTGATGCCTCTTTGGCAAACAACCCCCAGCTAGACAACGAACTTGATGAAAAGCAGCTAAAGACTGATTTCAACAAACTTCAAAAGCGTATTCGCCGTGATACGGGACGCGCCATTAGTGACTTCAAGATGATTGAAGAAGGCGATCGCATTATGGTGTGCCTATCGGGTGGTAAAGACAGCTTTACCATGCTGGACATGCTAATAAGCTTGCAAAAAAGTGCGCCTATTAGCTTTGAATTGGTGGCGGTAAACCTTGACCAGAAACAGCCTGGGTTTCCTGAACACATTTTACCCAGCTACCTAGATAAGCTTGGGGTTGAGTACTACATCATAAATCGTGATACCTACACGGTTGTAAAGCAAAAAGTACCCGAAGGCCGAACTACGTGTGGACTGTGTTCCAGGCTGCGCCGTGGCACCTTATATGCCTTTGCCGAAGATATTGGCGCCAATAAAGTCGCTTTGGGTCACCATCGTGATGATATTGTGCAAACTATGTTTCTAAACATGTTTTATGGTGCACGCTTAGCATCCATGCCACCCAAGTTATTAAGTGATGATAAACGCAACGTCATTATTAGGCCGCTTGCCTATTGTAAAGAAAGTGAAATTGAAGCGTTTTCTAAGTTTAAAAACTACCCAGTGATCCCTTGTAATTTGTGTGGCACTCAAGAAAACCTTCAAAGGCAAAATATTAAATTAATGCTTAACCAATGGGAGATAGACAACCCGGGGCGCGTTCAAAACATTTTCAATTCAATGCAAAATATTGCTCCCTCTCAAATGGCAGATGGCAAACTATTTGACTTCGAAAACTTGAATATAGATCGCTCAGCTGCGCGCGAAGAGTATGAATATGCCAACGAACAACTCATCGAAGGGGTTGGTCAATTTGCACAAAAAGAGCCACGTTTAAAAGATGAAAATACAATCGATGTATTTAATTTGTAGGTGTGTTTAAAGGTGAGGCGCTATTGAATATGGCAACTATAGCGCCCTATGCCTTCAATTTGAATAAATGCCCGAGCCGAAGATTTATCATAAAGGTTCTCCAAGCCTAATATTAATTGACGCACACCCTCTATAGTTTCACGCCGAATGAAGGTAGTTTTAAAATTGGCTTCCAGCTGTATCTCTTTCACCTGCACTGTTTTTGTTACTTTCTGCGGCCCGTCATCATTCCACTGAACCCATTGTAAAAAGACCTCATCGCGCTTATTGGAACGCGCTATGACCAAACGGATCTGTCCAGCCAAATCTCCTTTTCGCCAGTTTCCAATGCCCTTTACATCGTACACAGAAGACGATAATTGCGACACAGACGCTAAATGAGTGCTTTTTTTGACGGCCTGAACCTGTCCGGCCCCAAAAATAACAAACCATAAGGTCAGACATAAGATAAGGCGTAACATATGCATCTCCTTTGCTTAGCCCGTATAGAGTTTTAAGTAATATAAGGCATAATTTCAGCTTAGTTCATTTTTTAGCCAACACCCCTTTGGTAACAATGGATTCTTTTCTGGCATCCTAAGCCATGCCTAATTAAACTAATACCATGAAAACAAACATCATTACCCGAGACGGCCATATGGCTTTAAAAGCCGAATTGGATGAGCTATGGCGCGTGGAACGCCCTATTATCACCGAGAAGGTTACGTGGGCCGCAAGTCTTGGGGATCGTAGTGATAATGCCGACTATCAATGCAACAAACAGCGCCTGCGTGAGATTGATCGCCGAGTCCGATACTTACGTAAATGCCTTACCGAACAAATGATCATTGACCACACCCAAGAACAAGACGGCAAGGTATTTTTTGGCGCCTGGATTGATATTGAAAATGATGAAGGTGAAACAAAACATTTTCGTATTGTGGGCCCTGATGAAATTTACGGGCAACAACCCCATATATCCATAGACTCTCCTATGGCCCGTGCCTTGCTTTCTAAAGAGGTGGATGACCAAGCGGTCGTAAAAACCCCCAACGGGGAGCAAATTTGGTATATCTGTAATATCAGATACACCCCATCCTAATACACGTATTCATCAAAAAATTGGCTAGGTAATAACTATGTTTGATTTTGATTTAAGTTTGGACATAGAAAGCCACTTATTAAATACTCCACACTGTACTGAGTACGCCATAATCACTCACTTGCAGTCACTGGGGCGTTTAGGAAAAAATGTATTATCCACGCCGCTATCCCTTTTTAGATGTCACTTTTTAATTCACAACGCACTTTATCGGTTACAGTATTTAGCCCATAGCCATAAAAAATATCAGATTAGTATTTCAAGCATTCATGTCTCGTTAAGCGCTTATGACGACAGCGCACAGTTCAATCCTGATTTACCCGCTAAATCAGAATTAAGCACCCATTCAAGTTTGGGGCTGTTTTATCTGGATTTAACCCAGCTCAATCAAACCCAAGAGCAAGATGTTAATCGCTTACTTGATCAATTTTGGAAAAATTTCTTTAACCCACAGCAAAAAATTCAAGCGTTAAATACACTTAAAATCCATCAGGATGAGCATTGTAATATTGACTTTAAAGGTATAAAAAAGCAGTATCGCCGCCTAGTGATGCAACACCACCCAGATAGAGGCGGCGATGCTTGCCAACTAATTGCGATTCAACAGGCCATGCAATGTTTAGAGCATTATTATACTTAAAGAACACCATCCTAGCCCTTACATCCATATTACTATTTAACGCCAATGTCCTTTCACAAGAAATAAACCATAAACAAGCGGTTGTTTTACAATACCATCATGTGAGTTCACTCACGCCTGCCAGTACGAGCATAGACCCCTTACAGTTTATTAAGCACCTAGATTTAATTCAAAGCCAAGGGTTCCAAGTATTACCACTGCCCAAGGTTATGAGTAGACTTAAGCAGGGACTCACATTTAAACGTAAAACCCTCGCCATTACCTTTGATGATGGCTACTTATCTATTTATAAAAACGCCTTCCCTGAATTAAAAAAACGTAATCTACCTTTTACTATTTTTATTAGCCCACAGGCCATAGATAAAAAATTTGGCAATAGCCTTAGCTGGCAACAACTAAAAGAAATGCAACGCCATGGCGCCACTATTGCTAACCATAGCTTGGCACACAAACATTTATTGGCAACACATTCCAATGAGTCGACCACGCAATGGCGACAACGAATAAAACAGGATATTCAAAACAGTCAATCAAGACTAAAAGAGGTATTAGGCGTGCAGAATCGATTATTTGCCTACCCTTATGGTGAATTTAATCAGGCCATTAAATCTCTTGTTAAAGAATTGGGCTACACGGCCTTTTCGCAGCAATCAGGGCCAATATCACCCACCAGTGACTGGCAGGCCTTACCAAGATTTCCAGCCTCTGGTATCTATGCTCGCTTAGATACCTTTACGGTTAAGTTAAATAGCCTAGCCTTTGAGATTAAAAGTGCCGCCCCTATCAGCCAGTTACTCACCTTGGGCGATTCTGCTCCTATCCTTGAGTTAAGAATTAACCCACAAGATGTGCAATACCGGCAAACCCAGTGTTTTTACATGGGCACTGCAATTAACACTCGAGTCACTGAGCTCGATGCAGACGTACTTATTCACGCCCAACTGGCTGGCCCACTTAAAGCCGGCCGTAGTCGTTACAACTGCACAGCGCCTTCGTTGACTCAAAAACGTCACTATTGGTATTCCATGCCGTTCATTAACCAGCCTATTAATGGCGTATGGTAATAAGTTCCAGTATCCACATGGGTTTTACCTCTAATTGTGGCTTACAAACTGGTATACTTAGGCGATAAATTTACCCTATTGTAAAGCGAGTAAAAAACATCATGAGTACAGCGGCTGCGTTAAGTGAAGAGCAATTGGAGTCATTGGCACTTTTTTTAGAGGACCATGCTGAACAAGAGGAGGGTTTAGATTTTTTTGCTCTTCACGGCCTACTAACCGCTAACGCTATTAGCCCCAAGCCCGTTGATTGGCCTATATTGAGTACGTTCATTTTTAACGGTGACGTTAAGTGGGAAAACACGGCTCAACAAACCCTCATCACCTCACTCATAGAATTACTCCAAAAAGAAATCATAGAAATTATAGAGTCTGGTGTGACGTATCCAGTACCCTGTGAATTGAACGTAGAGGGCGATGAAGACGGAGAAGCCGCCCCCCTCGAAAACTGGTCATTGGGCTTCATGATTTTAACCATCGAACAGAATGATATTTGGTATGGAAAGTATGAAAAAGACGCCGCCGAATTGTTATTTCCAATCCTTTATGCGTCGGGACTAAGTTGCGAAGATGAAGCGTTTTCTGAAATAGATGACGACGACAAACTCAGTTTACAAGTCTGCGCCAGCATTCCCGACAATATTGTTGATTTATTTTTGCTCTACCATGGTGAACAAAAATAAATCCATCAAACTAGGCAATAAAAAACAGCTGTGGGGTTAATCTAACTCCACGGTCTGGTGCACCGGAAAGTCAACCTCTACAGTACAACCACCATTACTGTATTCCAACTTATTACATACTCTATGCACCAAAGAAATACCTCGGCCAAAGGTATCTTCATGATCAAAATCCACTACATTTTCAAACTCAAAACCCTTACCCGAGTCTGTCATGCGTATACGTAATATCGTTTCTTTTTCGTGCAGTAACTCAAAGTAAATTTTAATGCTGGCATTCGTTAAATTACCTATACGCTCTTGCCGTTGACTATAGTATTCCGCGAAACCATCTCCTGTATTCTTTAAGTCCGATTGTAAATCTAATAAACCATGCTCTAAGGCATTACTGTACAATTCAGCTAACAATAACCCTATTACATCTCGATTAGGCCGCAGCAACGTTTGCGCACCCAGTATCGACATAATTTCTTCCACTGGATTTGAACGCTGTATATCGTCTACTCCCAAGTCACAGCTCATACTCCAGAATATGCCCTCATACCCTTCAACTATCGTTTTTTTATCATCGTGACTCTTTATAACAACCGGCCCCGCAGATACCGCCACCAGTGAAATATCATCTCGTTGTTCGGCACCATCAATAAAACTATTTAACTCTTCAACTACATGGCCAAATGGATCTTTAATACCCTGGCCAAAACATTTTAGTAATCGCTCTTCTTCAAAAAATTCTTCTGCTGGGTTTTCTGCTTCAATTATACCGTCAGTAAAACAGATAACCGACTCCCCCGGGGCCAACATTTTTACTTCAAAGCCTTTATTAAACTTTTCATTATGCTCCACCCCCAAAGGCATGTTTTGTGAGCAAATATTTTCTTTTATGGCCCCATCACTGCCCACAAGGTAAGCATCAGGTAGCCCGCCCATCCAAATTTGAACACTGTCTCCCAGCGCATTTAACTCAAGAATCGTCGCACAACAAAACATATAATCGGGCAACATGGATGCAAGCATTTTATTAAATTCAAAAGCTATTTCGCCCACACTTAAATGACGCAACACTAATTGTTCAAAGCTGTGGGCAATCGGTAACGTGCCTATGGATGCACCCAAACCGTGACCGGTGAAATCCCCTAAAAAAACATACAATCCGCCAGAAGGACTAGGGGCAGATAACAATATGTCCCCATTAAAGGTGGACGCAGGGGCAATGTGACTGCGTAAACTTTCGCACTCACTTAGGTTGTGTTCTAAGGCCTTATTAAATATGTGCTCAACAATGCTTTGCTCACGCTGCCAACGACTATTATGCAGCGTTAATTCGGCGTTATTTTTAGTGATAACCTTAGTCAGCTCTCTAATGCGCATATGCGCAGCAATCTTTGCCTTTAATACCGCATCGTTATAAGGCTTTGATAAAAAATCATCCCCCCCTGACTCTAAACATTGGCTAAGGGCTTTATCGTCTTCAAGTGCGGTTAAAAATATAACGGGCACATAATTACCATCACTTTGTATGGCCTTAATTTGCTTAGTGGCTTCTAAGCCATCCATAACCGGCATCATAACGTCCATTAAAACAATGTCTAGGTCATGTTTTTTGAAAGCATCAACGGCCTCTTGACCATCCTGTGCTTCAACTATTTCGTGTCCATCGTCTTCCAATAACCATGTAAGAATCGCACGGTTGGTGGCTTGGTCGTCAACTACCAAAACTTTCATTTAGCTATTACCTTTCCCGCCCATCCCATTTGCTCAAACACGCTATACAAACTTAAATTTTTTGTCGAAATGGGCAATACTAAAAATCTTCATGAGATTGGGCTGACAATTGCGAATCTCTATAGCGCAGTCTTCACTGCCCAAGTGATTTTTCATGTTTAATAACATGCCTAACGCTGAGCTATCGATGTAATCTGTTTTAGCCAAATCCACCGTGAAAGATGAGTCACTGCCCGCCAATTCACTGTATGAATCCCGAAATTCCTGTAATATATTAAAATCAAATCGCCCACTTATGGAGATCGTTATTTGATTTGCCTGCTGGTTTACATTGACGTTGGACATACCATTCCCTTTTAAAATCGGACTCAACCTTAGAATAGATGCATAATAGGATTTTGCGCACCGCAGGCGCACTTTCTATTCATAAGATTGGCGTAAAAGTACACAGAGGGAACATTTTGAGAGAAAAAATCGTTAATAACCCTCTGTACCTAGGCTTTTTAATGGGAATTGGCTGGCTAAGCGTCGCTTTAGGGACGTTAGGGATTTTTTTACCGGTATTACCCACCACCCCGTTTTTACTACTGGCTGCAGGCTGTTTTATGCGTTCAAGCCCAAAGTTTTATCAGTGGTTGGTACAACACCCGAGGTTAGGGGGTTATGTGATGCATTATTTAAGCGGGGAAGGCATACCCAAACGGGCCAAAATCATCACTATATGTATGATTTGGCTTTCTATTGGTTTATCAACTTGGTTGGTGATTCCCTTCATCTGGGGGAAAGTCGCTATGTTAAGCATTGCCCTAGGAGTGAGCATCTACATATTGCGCCAACCCACACTGGAGTTAAAGAAATAATCCTGCACTAACAAGAGCACTTAATGGCGCCGATGATTAAAGTGATACTACCTCAACCACACCTCTACACGACGATTCTTAATCTTTCCTGAACGGCTTTGATAGCTGGCCAGTGGATTGAATTCACCATATCCCGTACTTAATTTAGCGTATACCCCTAAACGAGACAGTTCACGACGCACTGCCATGGCACGTAACTTAGACAATAATTTTGAGCGCTGAGCATTTTTGCGCCTATCACCAAAACCTATTAATATAATCTCTTTAGGCTTATCTTGCTGTTGCATGAAATACACTAAACGCTGAATATCTTTACGAGCTTTGTTATCCAATTTTGCACTACCCGCATGGAACCTAAAATTTACACTTAGGCGCTGATTGCCGCGCACTAAACTTAGGTATTCAGCCGGTAAGTCTTTGGCCAATGCAGTATTCATAGCTGCTACATTTTGTGAAATGAACCCCTGTTGCTCTACTATTTTTTGTCCATATAAACCCTGACTAAATGCTATAAATTCCCGCACATACTCGTTATCTGACTCACCTTTTGTATACAAAAATAGACGGCGTGAAAGCGCGTAGTCTTCAGTGGCCACCGTTAACAAGGACGGTTTAAAAGCAGCCTGACCATCACTAATGGCCAGTAGTTTACTCTGACCGACAAACGCCAAACCTATGAAGCCAATGGCACTAGGGTCACTCACCACATCCGCCACAAGACCTTCACTGGATTCATAACGTATTGCACTCTCACTTAATGGTGATGTTTTATCCAACACCATATTTTTAAAACTGTCCCAAGTACCCGATTTATCGTCGCGTGCATACAAATGAATAGCGTGGTCTTGACCACCAAATTCACTCCAACTTTTAGCTTCACCTGAAAATATTCTGGCCAACTGTTTTTTATTTAATTGATTAATGGGGTTTTGAGGGTGCACAATTATGGCCAAGCCATCTATGGCCACTACATGTTCACTGCTACTACTGCGCAAATTAACACTCGCTTGCAACGCCTGAACTTCTCGGTCTTTAACCGGCCGAGACGATGCCCAAATACCGGCATCCCCAGCCATTAGTCCTTTAAAACCAGTGCTGGAGCCATGTGCCGCGATATGAATTTGAACCGTTTTTCCCTGAGGTAACCAATCCCCTTTCACCACTTTTTCATTACTGTTGGGTAAAGACTGAATACGTAAATTTTTCACCCCTTTTTCATGCAAATATCGTTTGGCTAAATTAGGCGTTAAACTCTCTCCTAACGTGTTTGAGCCATGCATTGAAAACAACGTGATCACCGCATCATCACTGTATAAATCTTGGAATGGTTGAGGGGTCATTTTTATATGGGCCGCAGCCATTTTACCTGCCGCGTCTTTTGCAGCGCTAGTGGCGGCAAACGCGCCCGCTTGCATGACACAAGCCATTATCATTACTAAAAACCATTTCATGAATTCACTATACCCAAGGCTTTAAAAGCACATTAGGATAAATAACAAATGTGACAGTTTTATTACAGAACTGTAATAAAAAAGACGACTAAGAGGTATAAAATTGAAGAG
>MAAA01014016.1_pt1 | contig 39918 bp, 32 predicted proteins | sample 1115971 | NCBI WGS metagenome assembly MAAA01 (sample SAMN04961123, study PRJNA320927) | seawater metagenome | isolation source: sample BD02T6 sea water enriched with oil for 6 days | place: USA:Gulf of Mexico | collected 2013-07-27 | reverse complement strand
CATGCTTCTTATTGTGAGCCTGCTGATACTCGCGGCGGCGCTCGGTTTCATCCATGGCGCGACGCATGGAATCGGTAATACGCTCTGCATACAAGATAGCCTTACCTTCCGAATTACGGGCGGCACGACCCATTGTTTGAATAAGGGAACGATCCGACCTTAAAAAGCCTTCCTTATCTGCATCAAAGATAGCCACCAAGCTCACTTCCGGTATATCCAGCCCTTCTCGCAATAAGTTAATACCCACTAACACATCAAACTCACCCAAACGTAAATCGCGGATAATTTCGATGCGCTCTACCGTATCTATATCGCTGTGCAGGTAACGCACTCGAATATTGTGCTCGGCCAAAAAGTCAGTTAAATCCTCTGCCATGCGCTTGGTCATAACGGTTATTAAGATGCGCTCACCCTTGGCGGTACGCTCGCGAATCTCTTTCATTACATCATCCACCTGGGTGGTGGCAAGACGAATTTCAATGACAGGATCAACTAAGCCCGTGGGACGCACCAATTGCTCCACCACTGCCTCTTGATTCGCCGCCTCGTATTTACTCGGGGTGGCCGACACCATAATAGACTGCGGCGAAATGGCTTCCCATTCAGCAAACTTCATGGGGCGATTATCCAGCGCTGAAGGCAACCTAAAGCCAAATTCCACCAGAGTTTCCTTACGAGATCTATCCCCCTTATACATGGCGCCAAACTGGGGAATGGTCACATGAGACTCATCGATAAACATGAGGGCATTATCTGGCAAATAGTCGAACAAGGTAGGCGGTGGCGCACCCACTTCGCGACCCGACAAGTAACGACTGTAGTTTTCTATACCGTTGCAGTAACCCAGCTGTTGGATCATCTCCATGTCATATACAACGCGCTGCTCAAGGCGCTGAGCCTCGACCAACTTACTATTATCACGCAATTGAGCGAGGCGAGGCTTAAGTTCGGCCTTTACCTCGTCAATCATACCCACCAGCGTTTCTTTGGGGGTCACATAGTGACTCTTGGGGAAAATAGTGACTCTAGGGACTTTTCTCAGAACTTCGCCCGTTAGCGGATCAAACATACTCAACTGCTCAACCTCCTCATCAAACAACTCAACCCTAACCGCCTCGAATTCGGATTCTGCAGGAAAGATATCAATCACATCCCCACGCACTCGATAAGTGGCACGCTGAAAGTCCACATCATTGCGAGTATATTGAAGCTCAGCCAGGCGGCGCAACACGCCACGCTGGTCAATTAAATCACCACGATCTAGATGCAATACCATTTTTAAATAGGACTTTGGATCACCCAGCCCATATATAGAAGAAACAGTGGCCACCACTATACAGTCCTGACGCTCCAGCAAGGCCTTTGTGGCCGACAGCCGCATCTGCTCTATATATTGATTAACCGAAGCATCTTTTTCAATAAAGGTATCACTGGAGGGCACATAGGCTTCGGGCTGGTAATAGTCGTAATAGGATACAAAATACTCCACCGCATTATTGGGAAAGAACTCCTTAAATTCACCATATAGCTGGGCAGCTAGGGTTTTGTTGTGCACCAGGATTATAGCTGGGCGCTGGGAACGCTCAATAACGTTAGCCATGGTAAAGGTTTTACCTGAGCCAGTTACACCCAATAGAGTTTGCTTAGCCAGACCGTCCTCTAGACCTTCTAGCAATTTTTTAATGGCGCCAGGCTGATCGCCGGCTGGCTGGTATTTACTGTGGATTTTAAAAGGGTTACTGGACATACGCTCGCGTGCAAGCACGCTCCGACTAATTCAATGCGGCCAGTGTACGAGTCGACCAGCCCACGATCAACCCCCCCCCTACCATAGACCCTGCCGCCTCCATCAAAACAACACACTCAACTACCGATACCCAATCCCATCTCCAAACCCTAGGAAATGAGCGTATAAAAACCAAATAGTTCCAAGCATAGCCCATACAGCATAAATTTAGCCCTAGCATTTGAGGTGACATACTACACACTAGAAACCTTTGGTAAAATTCCCGTGCACAGCCCCCCAACCTCATATACAATACCGCGCGCATTCTGAGCCATTTATATCGCCAGTTTATGTTGTTTAATCAAATAGTTATCATACTAAATATCTTAATTAGCACTTTAATCACCACCTAAGGAGACAAGCCTTGAACCTGCAACTTTCTACCCGAGTTCAAAGCATTAAACCCTCTCCTACCCTAGCGGTAACCAATCGCGCCGCGGAATTACGCGCCGCCGGCCAAGATATTATTGGCCTAGGGGCTGGGGAGCCAGATTTTGATACACCTCAGCACATTAAAGATGCCGCAATAGATGCCATTAAAAACGGCTTCACCAAATACACTGCGGTAGACGGCACCCCCCAACTTAAAAACGCTATTATCAACAAATTTAAAAACGATAACGACCTAGACTATCAACCCAACCAGGTTCTTGTGAGCTGCGGAGGCAAGCAAAGCTTTTTCAATTTAAGCCTTGCACTACTAAACCCTGGCGATGAAGTAGTTATTCCCGCACCTTACTGGGTAAGCTACCCAGACATGGTAAAAATGGCCGAAGGCCTACCCGTAGTAATAGAAACTAATGCAGCGGCACGCTTTAAAATTAACGCAGCACAATTAGACGCAGCGATTACTGACAAAACCAAATTAGTAGTTCTAAACAGCCCAAGTAACCCATCAGGCATGGCATACACAAAAGCTGAACTAACAGAGCTGGGAGAAGTATTACGTAAGCACCCCAATGTATTAATTGCCACCGACGACATGTACGAGCACATATTGTGGAGCACAGAAGCGTTTAATAACATCCTAACCGTGAACCCAGATCTATATGAACGCACCATTGTTTTAAACGGTGTAAGCAAAGCCTACAGCATGACAGGCTGGCGCATAGGTTACGCAGCAGGCCCACAGCCATTAATTGGCGCCATGAAAAAGATTCAAAGCCAAAGCACCTCCAACCCCACATCTATTTCGCAAGTTGCATCGCAGGCTGCACTGGAAGGTGGCAATGAATGCGTTCAAGAGATGGTTAAGGTATTCAAACAACGCCACGATTACATGGTAGAGGCACTTAACAACATAGATGGCATTGAATGCTTAGCAGGTGACGGAACATTTTATTTATTCCCTGATTTTTCCAAGGCCCAAGCCAAGCTGAACTGTAAAACAGATACCGATCTCGCTGAGAAATTATTAGAGGCAGGAGTAGCTTTGGTACCAGGAAGCGCTTTTGGCACTCCTGGCCACATGCGCATTTCATTCGCAACTAGCGATGAAAACCTTCAAAAGGCAGTAGCGCGATTAATCACTGCATTAGCCTAGAAACACTGAATGTGAGATGTGCTGGCCCGCGATAGTTTTTAAATCATCACCCGCCCCCTCAAAAATAATCATTGCAACCGGCACAAAATTGCTCACAGCGGACTCCAGCCATGACTATAATTCAAACAACCAGCCAGGGTTTATCAGTTAAAAACCTGCTAGGCCTATTAGCATTATTATTTTTCATCATACAGCCTTGGGATCGCTACATGGCCGATGCCTTCTGGCTATCGCTTAGCCTCAGCAGCCTTTTCTACGTGACCATAAAGAAATACCACGGCCAAACCCTTAACACACCCAAATCCCTTAAAAACCTATTATGGTTATTCGCAGCAATGCCCCTAGTATCAACTGTAAGCTACCTAGCATCACCACTAAACACACTAACCCCAAAACTACTAGAGCCCGACACACGCTGGCTATTAATAATCCCTACAATACTAGCAATGCGCCAAGCCCAAACAGGCCCTAAATGGGTACTAGTGCTAATAAGCGCCTATTCCGTATCCACTTTTACATCAGCCACCATTGAAACCAACTACTTAACAAATCTTGCCAGCAGAGCAAACGGTGACGAAAATGCCGTACCTTACGGTATGTTTAATGCCACCATTGCCCTCATGCTACTCACTTATTTTATTAGCCCCCACATAAAACAAAAGGTTAACTATAACAGCAAAAACAATATTAGAGCTACAAGAGCCATATTATTAATAGTATTCTCTCTAGCCACTACCTCAGCATTTTTATCCGGCACACGAGCCGCAATACTAGTACTACCAATTGTAATTACTCTGCTCTACTTTATGCACTACAGCTTTAAAAAATCAGTTATAGGGCTAACACTATTGCTTGGACTGGGAGGAGCGTTCATAGGTTCACAAACGGAGTCCGCTTTTGTTAAAAAGTTAGTGATCGCCCCCGCTAAAATAGGCAGTTATTTTAAAGATAATGACAGAGCCAGCAAATTAAATAACCCACGCCTTGAGCAATGGAAAGAAAGCTGGTGCATTTTTACCAAACACCCCACATTTGGCACTGGCCCAAGAAGTTTTAAGCACGCTCACCAAGTATACGGCGGAAAAGAGCACTGCAATGCAACCCAACAATTAAAACAAGGCTCTTACCAAGCCCACAGCGTATACTTTAACACTCTTGGCACACTAGGGTTGGCAGGGATATTAGCGACACTCTTAATAGCACTAACACTAATACGCATAGGTATAAGCGCCTTTAAACAGAATGATAAAACGATAAAGCTAGGTGGCAGCTTATTAATCACCGCTATAGCCTGCCACGCCATCAATGGCATCACCCTAGACCTTTGGTTTATGAATCATGTAATGGATAAAAACCTAATGGTACTAGCACTACCCTTGCTGCTTATTTACCCCAACACCCCAACACCCGCAAGAGTGTAGTGGCACGCAACGTGAGCATTACAAGTATTTAACGCCAAGGCCTAAACATACCGCCGCTAATGAAGTCAATATATAAACCCCATAATTACAACTAAATTTAAAAAAGCAATGATTTGACCAAACCCACACATGCTAATACCATGCACCATGCATTTATTCGACAACCTGTATTATCTATCCACCTGTCAATAAGCCTAGCCGACACGAAAACCCTTTACAGATAACACTGTCTACAAGATGAGACAATATATACATGCTACATTATTTGCTAAATGCCCCAAGACCCACAAAACGCTTAATCACGCTGCTTTACGACACCCTAATGATTCCACTTGCCATTTACTGCGCACTGGCACTAAGACACGGTGAACCCCTAATATCAATCCCCCCTCAAACCATCACCAGCATATTAGCAACCACATTCATTACTTTGGGTATATTTACCCGAACCGGTCTATACAGAGCAGTTATTAGGTACATGGCCAGTAAAGCCTTTAGCACAATGGCAATGGGAATTACATTATCTGCATTAGTATTAGGCACCAGCTCGTTCATTACCCAGGCCAACCTTCCAAGATCTAGCATTATCATCTATTGGTTTACTGCTTTTTTACTGCTAGGCGGCCCCAGAATAATTATACGCAATATTGTTACCCAACTAAACGATACACAAAAAGAAGCCGTTATAATTTACGGTGCAGGTAATCAAGGAATCGCCCTATTAAATGCTTTAAGCAATAGCGAACAATATCGTCCCATTGCATTTATGGATGACAACCGTAAAAAACAAAAATCCATCATTCACAATTTAAAAGTACACAGGCCCAATGAATTAAAGCAACTGAGTGAAAATAACAGCATTACTAAAGTATTATTAGCCCTTGGTAATACCAGTATATCGAAACGAAAACAGTTAATCGAAAGCCTTGCAGAGTTTAACTTAGAAATATTAACCACCCCAGCTGTACAAGATATTATTAGCGGAAAGGCCAAAATTGAAGAGGTCAAAGAAGTCGATATCGAAGATTTATTAGGACGGGACAGCGTCAATCCTGATCACTCATTATTATCTAGTAACATTAAAAGTAAAGTAGTTTTAGTGACAGGTGCAGGTGGAAGTATAGGTTCGGAGTTATGCCGTCAAATCATCAAACAACAACCGACCAAGCTTATATTATTTGAACTGAATGAGTTTAGCCTATATAGCATAGAGCAAGAACTAAACAACTACTGCAGTAACACTAAAAAATGCAACGTTGAAATTATTTCTATATTAGGCTCCGTTCAAAAACAAAATCGACTAGAAACCATTTTTAAAACATTTAAGGTTCAAACAGTTTACCATGCTGCTGCCTATAAACATGTCCCTATGGTCGAGCACAATGTAGTGGAAGGGGTACGCAACAACGTTTTTGGTACCTGGTACTGTGCCGAAGCGGCAATAAAAGCCGATGTTGAGCGGTTTGTATTAATCAGCACAGACAAAGCAGTGCGCCCTACCAATGTAATGGGCGCCAGTAAACGCTTAGCCGAACTGGTACTGCAAGCTTTATCTGAGCGTCAATCTGCCACCTTATTTTGTATGGTACGTTTCGGCAATGTTTTAGGCAGCTCTGGCTCTGTGGTGCCACTATTCAGAAAACAAATTAAGTCAGGTGGCCCCATAACCGTTACCCACCCTGATATTATTCGTTACTTCATGACCATACCCGAAGCCAGCCAACTGGTTATACAGGCAGGCGCTATGGGGAAAGGTGGCGATGTATTTGTGCTAGACATGGGCGAACCAGTGAAAATAGTTAACCTCGCCAAAAAAATGATTCGACTATCAGGCCTTACCGAAAAAAATGATGAGCTGCCTCACGGTGATATTGGAATTGAGTTTAGTGGCCTGCGCCCAGGTGAAAAATTATATGAAGAGCTATTAATTGGTGATAATGTAGAAGGCTCAGAACACCCTAGAATTATGACGGCCAATGAAATACACCTAACTTGGCCAGAAATGCACAACCTTCTCAATAGACTTGATAACACCTGCCATGAATTTAAAGTAGAAGATGTAATCAGCTTATTACTAGAAGCACCTGCGGCATTCAAGCACGAAAGTAGTAACCCTGACTGGGTGTTTAACCAAACCATAAAAAATGGCGCTAACTAGGAGAGTGGGACACCCCCTCTTAAATTAATCGACCTCAATAGTAGAGTTTTCTCGCACACTGAACGAAGCAGATCTACATGAAAAATTACACTACAACGACAGCCAAGTCATAGGTACCCTCAATTCTGGAACACTTGCTCCTGAATTATACCGTAAACACAGCATGAGATCATCCAGAAGGCTATGGTGAAAAAGTGGTAAAGCCGCCCTAGCGTAAAGATATGGTCCAGCAGGCTGTCTCAAATCACGCAGTGAGTATTCGGCTTGCATGCCAAGCATTTCCATCAGTTAAACCTGTTATCGCTATCAGAGCTATTAGGCCCTCAGAATCAAGAACTTGATAACTGGCTTGTGAATTCAATAGAGAAGGAATCTGACTAGGGCTTCGGTCTATGTTTTGACTAATTACGTAACGTTAGGGCTTCAAATGGAACCATAAACGGGCTTACTAAATCTCTTGTGAGCCGAACTTAAATTTACGCATCAAACCTAGAAAGCGACCAAAGCTCAACAAACCGGAACCCTATTAAGGCCAACCAAGACTGATCCATTGACTTTATACTCGATCAATTGCCAGGCGGCTCGAAATTTCGGTTTTAATCTGATTGACGACCACCGCAAGGAAGGCGTTACGATTGAAGCAAAATATTCATTGCCCGCGGTTAAGGTGGCTCGTATTCTTAATCAACCTATAGAATGGCGGTCAAAACCCAATACATACACTGCGATAATGATCCTGATTTTATAAGTCACATATTTATCAATTGGGCTAAGAATCATGGAATTAGGATTGAATATATTCAGCCTGAAACCCACAACAGAACACCTATATTGGAAGAGCAAAGCGCACCAATCGTTATAATTAGTGAAGTAAATACCTTTTTGCAACATTAGATGAGGTGCAGTGCATACAACGAACTGGGTATGGTCCTACAATAAACAACGACTGCACAAGACTAACGGTCACTTAACCTCTACTTTTAGCCTCTGTTAAAAAGGGAGCTCCCCCCTCGACTGGCTTAGATTTTTTTGGCTGAATACGATATAACACGCATAATTTAACCTGTTAAGATTTTCCCGCCATATAAATTAGTAAGGAGTTTAGTATATTTAAGGTTTACAAAAACAGGCCAAGCTAAATGTCGCCGAATAACACCACCCTATACAGCATTATATAGTGAGGCAGATATCAATAATTTTATTTAACCCTATCACCTGCACCTGCACCTAAAATAGTTTGAAGTATATATTTAAAATAATTCTTAAAAGACATTGCGCTTATCATTTTCGCATCAGCTTCAGCCAAAAGTATAGGAGTAGACATATCGATATCATTTACTTGAGCTAAACCCGTAATACCAGGCCTAACATCAAAGACCCCTTTTACATCTCTCGCTTCTGTTAGCTCTAATTGACTAAATAATCCGGGACGCGGCCCCACCAAGCTCATCTCACCTTTAAGTACATTTAACAGCTGTGGCAATTCATCTAACTTAGTCTTACGAAGAACCCCCCCCATCTTAGTAATAGAAGCAGTGCTTGCTAAATGACTCGCAACCGAAGCAGTATCAAGTGACATAGTTCTAAACTTAACCAATGTAAAAGGCCTTTTATTTTTACCGACACGCTCTTGTCGAAAAATGGGTGAGCCCGTATCAAATAAACCGGCCACATAAATAGCTAGCAATACCGGCGATCCGAAGACCAAGCCGAACAACGAAAATGTAATATCCAAAATTCTTAACACTCTACATGCCGTCCTTTTTATTATTCACTAAAAAATCCTCAACCGTCACTTGAATACCCTGTTCCACTGTAAAGGGAGCCTTCCAATCTAACAGATTCTTAGCATGACTCATATCAACCTGCAATGAGCCAATTAAACTCTCCACCAATTCTCGTTTACCAATTACTGCCCCAGCCATACGAAACACAAACTCAGGAACAGGCAATAACCTTACCGACCGCCCCATGGCTTTGCGCAGTAATACTATCAACTGCCGTAAAGATAAATCCTGACCGTCAGAAACCAAAAATGTTTGATTACCTGCCTTAGGATGATCAATACACCTCACAATAAAGTCGACCAAGTTGTCTATATAGATCATACTACGCCGATTTCGAACAGCACCAAATGGAAGTGGTAAAGCAGTATTGGCGATTTTAAGTAAGCTTAAAAAATTTGCCTTAACTCCAGGTCCATACACTAATGGTGACCTAATAATCACTACCTCCATCCCAGTTTTTTTAGCTATCCTTTTTAGCCCTTCCTCAGCTTCGTACTTCGATAAACCAAAAGGACTCTCAGGAATAAAGGTATCATTAGAATTAAAAGGCTCGCCTGCCATAGTAGACTTACCACTAACATTAATTGAGCTAATAAATATAAACCTCTTAACCCCGGCCTCAGCTGCTTGGCATGCAAGATCTAAAGTCCCAATAGTATTAACTTTACGGAATTCAAAAAGAGGGTCGGGGGCTAAATCGGCCATTACATGAGCACGAGCTGCGCAGTGAACAATACAATCGACCCCCTTAAGGGCTTCAAAATAATTCTCTCCTGGGGCAAAAGAAGAAAAATAATGTTTTCTATTGGGTACCGATACCCTACCAAGTAAAACTGTAGATTCATCTAGAGCAAGGTTAAGAGCTGAGCCTAGAAATCCTGTGTATCCAGTTAAAAGGATATTCATTAATTTCCATCACTATTTTCGAGCGACTTCAATATTTGAGCGGCTGCACTCTCTACAGAAAAATGTTCACATAAAACCCTGTAAGCATTTTCACCTTGACGAACCCTCAACTCTTCAGAGTTAAGCAATTTAACTGCAGCTGCTAAAAGAACTTCATCATCACCATTATCACAAGCAAACCCTGCGTCCTGCTCATCGATGTAGGCCACTAGATCATTACCTGGATTTAGACTGCCTAATATAGGCAAAGACTCAAGCATGTAACCCAACAATTTCCCTGGAAAGTTATGAGCTTTATGGCTTTTGGCTAATGAAAATAAACCAACATCTACCTGCTTTAAATACTGCTTAAAAGTCACTTGATCTACAGAAGGCAAAATAGTCACATTTTTTAAATTCCAACTCTCTTTTAGGTCGTGAACTAATTCGACCTCATCTCCCTGCCCCACCAATAAAAAATGTGCTTTAGGGTAATCAATCATACTCTTAGCCAACCGCATAATATTGGCCATATCCTGGGCATGGCCAATATTACCTCCATAAAAAAATACTACTTTATCGCCAAAATCGTTGGCCTTTCTAATATCGAATTGATCAGCTCGAGTTGAAACGGGTTCGATTTGCGACCAATTACGTAACACTTCTAGGTTTTTATACCCACCGTTTATAAGTTTAAAGTATTTCAGGTTGGCATCAGACATCAAACCAATAATATCTGAACTTTTATAGTTAAGTCCTTCAAAAAACCTAAAATAACGCGCTATGGGTGAGCCTTCCCTTATCATTCCTTCATCAATAACCCATTGAGGAAACAAATCGCGTAAAATAAGATAAGATTTACAATCACTATTAACCTTTTTCAAACGATTGACCAGCGGTCCAAAAAAAATAGTAGGTGAGTAATTCACACAAACATCAAAAGGGTTACCTTTAACGCTTTCACGAATGGCTAACCAGGCATTAAATGATAATAAAGTTTCATTAATAGCTCGCTTTAGCTTACCAACTCCACGAGTTTTCCCAGTTCTAAAGCGCCAAACATCTACACCGTCAATTATTTCTTTGGACAACCTGCAAGGTTGAGAAGGGACCCCTGGAGTGATAATCACAGGCTTATGTCCAAGCCGCTTAAACTCAATGGCCAACTCATGAAACATCTTGGCATGTACTAAGGTACTATCAGGTAAATAATCATCTGGAAATAGGGCAATGTGCATTAATTCTTCTTCCAAACAACTCTATTAACATAATCCGTATAGCTAATAATCGTCCTTAGAACTTTATCCGATACATTAGGCGCCACATAGTCTTTGACAACATTTATCAACCTATCACTCCCATTTGGCTGGCTCTCTAATATATCAACCGCCTGTAGTATTCTGTCTACACTCATCCCCGTAAACATGACAGCCCCCTCTTCCAGGCCCTCTGGTCGCTCTTGAGCATCTCTAATATTGATTGCCGAAAAATTCAATATTGAAGATTCCTCAGTAATAGTCCCACTATCACTTAAAACAACCTTAGACTCCGATTGGAGCTTCACGTAATCACTAAAACCGAGCGGCTTCATTAGACGAACGAGAGGATGAAATTGTAAGTTTAATGATTCAATTTTCTTTCTTGTTCTAGGGTGAGTAGAAACAATAATAGGAAAGCAAAATTTATCCGCTAGCGCACTTAAGGCCCTAACATAGCTCTGGATATTTTCAGTTGAATCTATATTTTCTTCTCGGTGCACACTTACAACAAAATACTTACCCGACTCCAAACCAAGAGTATCTAAAATAATTGATGAATCTATCTTCGTCTTATAGAAAGACAGCACCTCATCCATAGGGCTGCCTGTTTTAACAATAAGGTCCGGTTTTATCCCTTCGTTTAATAAGTACTCCCTCGCGATATCGCTATAAGGCATATTCACATCAGAGATATGATCCACTATTTTTCGATTAATCTCTTCAGGTACACGTAAGTCAAAACACCTATTCCCAGCTTCCATATGAAAAATAGGGATTTTTCTACGCTTGGCTGATATAGCAGAAAGCGCACTGTTTGTATCACCTAAAATTAGCATTGCATCAGGTTCTATATCAGCAAAAAGCTTATCCGACTTACTAATAACTTGCGCCATAGTATCCGCAGCAGTTTCACCGGCACACTCTAAAAAGACGTCTGGTGCTCGAATGCCTAAATCTTCAAAAAATATTTGATTTAACTCATAATCGTAATTTTGTCCAGTATGAACCAAAACATGTTCACAATATCGATCCAATTTAGCAATGGTTCGAGATAAGCGTATAATCTCTGGCCTAGTACCTACAACCGTAACAACTTTTAATTTATTCATGCCTTATACCTACTAACATAGTCACTATACATATAATCAATTAACGCAGGCCATGCCGGTAAATCTAAACCAAGCTTATTAATCAACTTTCCTGAATTCAAAGAACGATCGATTTCAAAATTTTTATCTTCATTAACAATTACGGCATTACTATAGGTTTTAGCCACCAACTTCAATAATGTATATTTATCAATTGGAGCAACAGATAAGTGATATAAACCTGTAATCTCCGGTGATTTAAGAATACTTTCAGCAAGCAATTTGGCGATATAACACGTAGGTAAACCAGAGAATATTGCTTTTGAAAACCCTCTCACTTCCCCCGATTGAGACAAAAACCAATCAATCAAACTCATGGAGGAGCCTAGCTCGTGACCTATTATTGAAGTCCTTAAAGTTAAATGAGATCCGTAATCAACTTCGCCTAAACATTTTGTTTTGCCATACAGATCGATCGCATCAGGCAGGCTACTTTCCTTGTAATTCCCATTGGCTCCAGAAAACACACAATCCGTTGAAAAATGTATTAACCTAGCAGAATATTTGTCACATAAAGCTGCAACTTGATGAGGCAATAATGAATTGATCTCTATTGCATTAACACGCTGTTTAGAAACATCATGTTGCTTAATAAGGCCTATACAATTAATAACAACGGCTGGCTTAATTACCTTTATAGCACGCTCAATTTGAACAGTATCTGTAACATCTACATCAAAGATTAAAGATGACAGTGTATTCTTAAAAAAGTGCTCTTTACCTTTAATGTTTCTAACCGTACCGAAAACCTCAAATCCATCAAACTCGCCTAAATTTGAAAGCAAGCTGTATCCCAGCATGCCAGTAGCACCTAAAATCAAAATCCGCATTTAGACGCCCTCAGGAACCGTTACATCCCCTCCTTCAATATCGCGAATAAACTCCAATTTTCTTAACAGCTCTTTCATACCGGCAACGTCAAGTCGGTCAGTATTATGTGAGTTATAATCTTCAACAACAGACAAATCAGATTCACCCTTTTCAAAATATTTAGAATAGTTTAAATCTCTATTATCAGCAGGTATCCGGTAGTAGTTTCCTTGGTCTTGTGCTACAAACATTTCTTCTCGACTACAAAGAGCCTCATACAATTTTTCACCATGACGTGTTCCAATAACATTAACTTGATGATTCGGCTTACTCATTATTTCCAAAACAGCTTTAGTTAATACATCAATTGTAGCAGCAGGTGCTTTTTGCACAAAAATATCCCCATTTACACCGTGGTCGAAAGCATGAATTACCAAATCAACCGCATCGTCCAACGTCATCATAAATCGAGTCATTGAAGGATCTGTGATCGTCAGCGGGAGACCTTCAATAATCTGGCGGATAAACAATGGAATCACTGATCCACGAGAAGCCATTACATTTCCATAGCGTGTAGTTGTAATGACCGTGTTAACGCCCTCTAGATTACGGCTTTTGGCTACAATCACCTTTTCCATCATCGCTTTGGAAATACCCATTGCATTAATTGGATAAACAGCTTTATCCGTACTCAAACAGACTACACGGGCCACTCCATGAGAAATAGCTGATTCCAAAACATTTTCCGTGCCTAACACATTAGTCTTTACAGCCTCCAAAGGATAAAACTCACACGAAGGCACCTGCTTTAACGCTGCCGCATGGAATACATAATCGACACCCCGCATAGCGGTAGATATGCTCTGCGGGTCACGTACATCACCAATGTAAAACTTTAATTTGTCATTATTAAAAGCTTTACGCATATCATCTTGTTTTTTTTCGTCACGAGAAAAAATCCTAATCTCAGCAATATCTGAAGTAAGGAACCGCTTCAAAACTGCATTACCAAAAGAACCTGTGCCACCCGTTATGAGAAGTACTTTATTATTAAACATTTGAATCCCTATTTAAAAGTTCCAATTACCAACTGTATAAGCTTCACGAACAAAATCATGACTAACCGATTTTGCTTTCTCAATATTCACATAAAAACTTTTGGAATCTGTAAAGGTATACAAACCAGGAATACCTCCAAATAACGCTTTCAAGCCAACCAAATAATCACGAGACAAAACAAAAGCCGGTTTATTAAATAATAACGATTCAAATATAGGCAAACAAAGAGTTTCGTATTCAGAGGCTACGACAACACCGTCACTAAGCTTAACCAGGGTAAGAAAATCAATATGATTTAACTTACCACATGAAATTATATTCTTAGGCGTACCTTCAGGCAATTCGTCAACCGGTACAAAGAATTTAATATGCTTAGCCAATATATTACTTGAGAGTTTGACTATTAGTTTAAAATTCTTATGTTCATGCTTTATATCCATAACCGGGAATACTAGGTTTGTCCCTTTGCAAGACAGTAAATTCCTAATAACGGCATTATCAATAGAATGACTCTGCACACTGGAAATTCCTGGCCATAATACTTGGCAACTAGGGCTGTACTTAAAACATTTAACAAACTCATCCCTAACATATGGCGTTTGAAAAATAAAAGACGAAGAGCTTTGAAATAGATGGGACAATACAAATCTTAGTACTCTAAATTTAATGCTTCGATCAAATATAATAAGTAAATTATGAAAGTACGTAGTTTTCTTTACTATAGGGAGTAACGTATTTACATTGGAGAAACTAATAATTTCTTTACAGCCATATGCCCTAGCAAAAAACCAAGATAAAATTAAGGCAAAGTACAACGTATAAAAGCCGTTCGTTGATTTCTGAATCCACTGCGCATTAAAAGGCATAACACTAGGCTTTATCGGTGACATAATTACATATGCCTTTTGTGTGCAATCTTTTTTAGATGTACAGAATCTGTTTAAAATTGTTAGTGCCCCACCCTCTTTAGCAGCAGTAGCATTAACTAGAACCTTCACCATATATTACCCATAAACAGAACACCCTGAAAAATACTATCTCATGGATGGTTTCAATAAAAATTAGATTAACAAAAACGAACCGTAATTAGCATAAAAATTTTAACTTGCACTCTATCATCGATTGATAAAATCAATAGACAATCGCAGAACAACAAGTGAGAATCAATATCTTAACATTTCGATTTAGGTATCAATCAATATCAGTATTTTGGTAAGGCTTTATTTTCATGTACAATACTATAAGTATTGTACTATTCCACATAAATTAATGTAAAACCCTCCAATCATATATCTAGATAAAAGCAGGGTAGAGTAGCCACTTATGTGTTAAAAATAAGCTTATAAAATACAAGGTTCCACGATTTAGAAAAAGAATGGCATTCCCCTGCCATACTTAAATCACCAATCATGAATAGATTAGAAAACGGAGCCCGTACACAGCCACTAGAAACAAATCAATAGGCATAGGAACTCAGTTTATAACAGCCGCCCAATCTACAGAAAAATCTTCCTGTAAGAGGATACCCATTTCACTACAAGGCTGCCCCAAAATATTGAACAATACTCTTTCAACCTCACTTCCTACAGAATACAACCTTAACCAATAAATACGTCACCACTATTCAATTATTACTGACAAAGAACCTTGGCCAGTAAATTAATCTGTTCAGTAATACTATTCTGATGATTACCCACAAATATGCCATTTTTATCGATATACTCAGAATTATCTAAGCTACCTGACACTTCGTAATCAAAGTACTCTAGCACTTCTTTATTTTTAAGGAAGTTACCTGTCACTATTGGACGGCACTCTATACCATTATCACTTAACAGCTTAACCAAGCCAGCCCTATTGAAAGGTGCCCCCTCTTTAATAACCAAAGAAAAACCAAACCAGCTACTTTCCCCTGTTTCTTGTTGGATTTGCAAGTGTGGGTGATTTGAAAATAAGTCTTTAAACAAGTTAGCATTTTCTTGTCTTATTTTTATAAACCTAGGCAGTTTTTTTAGCTGCTCTATGCCCAACGCACCACTCATTTCCAATGGCCGTGCATTATATCCTGGCAACATAAACTTAAATGATTCTTCAAATGGGTCGTCACTTTTCTCACCGCTGACTTTATTAAATTTAGGTAAATTACGTGTCCAGCCATGAGCTCGAATACACAATAAAATATGATAAAGCTCTTCATCATCGGTTACGACACAACCACCTTCCATTGTGGCTATATGATGAGAGAAGAATGAACTAAATGTTCCCATCACCCCAAAAGTTCCAGCTTGCTTTCCCTTGATCGTCGCACCCATTGACTCACAGTTATCTTCTACAACAAAAATATCGCGGTCCGCGATAATTTCATTTATACGAGCATAGTCATTTGGGTTACCCAGTAAATTCACTGATAATATGGCTTTTGTTTTGTCGCTTATCGCTGCTTCAAGTTTATCCAAATCCATATTCAATGTTTGACGATTTATGTCTACAAATTTAACTTTTAGGCCATATTGTTGTAATGGAAAATAGGTGGTAGACCAAGAAACTGCAGGGACAATAATTTCATCACCCCTCTTTAGCCTGTACTTGCTGTTCTTTGTAAAAAATAAAGCTGCAACCATCAGTAAATTAGCAGTTGACCCAGAACTCACCATCAATGCATATTTAGAACCAAAATATTGTGAAAAATCTTTTTCGTACTGAGCAACCTCCTTGCCCATTGTAAACATATCAGAGTCTACAACTCGCTGAATCGCGTTGTATTCATTTTCATCCCAAGTGCTACTAGCCAAGGCGTAATTAGTCATTACAATACTCATTTAAATAAAAATCATAGGTTTTCTTAATTCCGCTTTCCAGCTCTGTTTTATATTGCCAGCCAAATTTTTTTAACCTACTGTCATCAATTAATTTTTGCTTCATGCCAACCGGTTTGGTTAAGTCGTGTTTAAATGCCCCTGTAAAACCTACCACCTTAGCTACCGTTTGATAATATTCATTAATAGTAAAATCTGAACCTATACCGGCATTTATGTTATTTGGCATTTCCTTTAAATTTTCAATAGCATAAAAAATAAATTCAGCTAGATCTTCTGCATACATAAATTCACGCCTAGCCTCACCATCTCCCCATATATCGATTTCAGGTAACTCCTTTTTCTTTGCCTCATCCAGTTTTCGGATAACGGCAGGAATCATATGTGAATGATTCGGATCAAACTTGTCAAACTTTCCATATAAATTGCAAGGTATTATGGTTTTATAATGACGGTTTGAGTTTTCTTTAGAAATATACTCACATAAACGTGTAGTTGTGATTTTAGCTAAAGCATAACCCTCGTTGGTGGGCTCTAACTGCCCCTTTAAAATGAGATCTTCCGATAGCGGGTTACTAGCATCCCTAGGATACATACAAGAACCACCCAGATTTATAAAATTATCGACACTACTATCGTTCGCTGCATTTATAATATTCAATCCCATTTGCATATTATCTACGAGGAATTTTACGGGGTTTGCCATATTAGCCTGAATTCCACCCACTATACCTGCCGCTTGAATTATTAAGTCAGGCTTATTTTTTTGTACGTACTGTCTTACCGAAACAGCATCAAGCAGGTCGAGCTCATTACTGCTTGGGGCTAAAAATTCATGCCGGTATTTTTTTGCAACCTCTAGAATGTTTCTCCCAACCATTCCACTGCCGCCTGCAAGTAATATTTTCATTCAATTATTCACCCTTTTGTTACAGCTTGCTCATAGCCATGGTTCTTCAATATTGAGTGCTGCTTAGCTTTATCTAAGTCGTTAGCCACCATTTCAGCACACATTTCTTCTACAGTAATCTCTGGGATCCAGCCTAGTTTTTCTTTGGCCTTTGTTGGATCACCCAATAGAGTTTCAACCTCTGCTGGTCGAAAATACCTAGGGTCTACTTTAACGATCACATCCCCTACCTTTATTGCGGGTGCATTTTCACCATTAATTGCGGTCACCGTAGCCACTTCATCCAGCCCTTTACCTGTAAACTCCAACTCAATGCCGGCTTCTTTGGCTGATAATCTAACAAATTCACGGACGCTTATTTGCTTTCCCGTTGCAATAACAAAGTCATCTGCTTTATCTTGTTGCAACATCATCCATTGCATACGCACATAGTCTTTAGCATGTCCCCAATCTCGTAATGCATCCATATTGCCGAGATACAGGCAGGACTCTAAACCTTGAGAAATATTGGCAACGGCACGGGTAATTTTACGTGTTACAAAGGTTTCGCCACGGCGCGGCGATTCATGATTAAATAAAATCCCGTTACAGGCATACATACCATAAGATTCTCGGTAATTAACCACGATCCAATAGGCGTACATTTTTGCCACGGCATAGGGAGAGCGAGGATGAAAGGGGGTGGTTTCTTTTTGAGGGATTTCCTGTACTTCACCAAAAAGCTCTGAAGTTGATGCTTGATAGAATTTAGTTGTTTTTTCCATACCTAAAAAACGAATCGCTTCTAACAGGCGTAATGTACCAAGGGCATCAACATCTGCCGTGTATTCAGGCGCTTCAAACGATACAGCCACATGAGATTGAGCGCCTAGATTATAAACTTCGTCTGGATTAACATTTTTTAGTATACGTGTTAAGTTAGATGAGTCAGATAAGTCGCCATAATGGAGGAAAAAACGGTTATCAACACCATGTATTTCTTGAAAGATATGATCTATACGCTCAGTATTAAATGAAGACGCTCGACGCTTAATTCCATGAACTTCATAACCCTTACTCAGTAATAATTCGGCAAGATAGGAGCCATCTTGGCCAGTAATGCCTGTAATCAATGCTTTCTTCATAAGGTTTTCCAAGTTACGTGTCTTCATGTTAGCGAAGATAGATTTATTAAAATATTTTACACAGATATCAAATAAAACAAAAGAGTATCTTACAGGCTATTCTCAGCTTCCCGCCATATTTTTAGATACCAAATATATAGCCCTATCACATACCCTCCCCCTCCAACCATCAGATAAATCACTGTTTGTGGGCTTACCTCTCTTTGTGCACCGACGACATTAAAGAAAATCACTGAAGGAAGAGTGCTTAATACAATTATAAAAAGTGATCGCATAGAGATAGTGAATTTCATTTCAGCCCTCATAATAAAGGCGAGGATAGCACAGGTTAAAAAATTGGCCCCAAAAAGCAAGTGTAAAACATCCCATTTCCAACCGTATACCTCACTCACATAAAATGAGACACCGAATAATACCGAGCCGATGCAGTACGGCAATATCAAAAGAGTTGTTCTTTTTTGAACCTGGCTTATCACCGAAAACACATTGCCTAAAACACGAAAAAGCTCAATCCAACAACCATAAATTGAATAGCGATAAACATCATGGTACTCATCAGCAACCAGAAATGGTAATAAATACTCTACGGTAAACGTACAAAATAATGCAATGGATACGTATAACGGAATAACTTGTGAAAAATATTTATTGATAACTAATAATCGACCCGCTGAATTTTTTGACTCAATACTCTTGTAAAGAGGAGGAATCAAAAGCTGCGTAATTAATGATTCTGCCGTTGAGAATATTTGATTCGCTATTGCCAAGCCAACTGCTAGCATAGCCAAATACTCCAGCCCATAATATTTTTCTACCAATAACCTATAACCAGGATTCAAACCCCAAATAAACACTGTGGCCAATGCAATGGGAAGACAAAACTTTAATATTTTATTAACCCCCTCTGAAGGGGCTGCGCCTGCCCTAACAGGGTTGCATTTACCACGCAAATAAAAAACGGCAACAATAGCAAATATAAAATTCCCAGCTATTATTCCAGATATCCAACCAAAAACAGTGAGTGAACAGAAGGTTACGCCTATATATGAAAAAGCAACTACTGAAAATGCGGTTAGCAGACTTAAAATAACGAAACTAGGTCTAAAGCCAAGCATATTTAAGGTATATATTACTGTTTGATTCAAGGATTGTGAAAAAACAAGCAGCGAGATCAGGATTGATAACTCTAGACTCACACTTACGAAACCGGAGGCAGATAGCGCCACCATAACCAGTAAGGAAATAGCTGATACTAAGAATATATACGTTACCTGCCTCAAGAGAGATTGAAATAATACCCCACTGTCATTCCAACTATTAATTTGCCTATTAAAATATTGACCAACCGGGTTGATTAAAAACATAGCAAATAAGGTTTGTATTGAAAAAATGTAATACATTTTACCCAGCTCAACCTGCGGCAACAGCGTGGTTGCAAGGCGAAGAGATACTAGCGTGGCAATTATTTGCAATAATCGCCCAGCCATCAACAATATGAAACTCTTGCGCACTAATACTTACTCATTTATTGGTGACTCATATACACCTGAAACAAAAATCACAAAGCATTACCTCTATATAACTTGCCTTTCACAACACCTAACAGAGCAACAAGTAAGAGCAAGGCTACCAATATATACCAAACAAAATATATTGGCCCTATTGTAAAAAAAATCACAAATATAAAATATAAGGGGTTTATTAAAACATCACCATAGGGGATATATCGGCATAACAACAATACCTTACAACAAAAATAGACCATTAGTGAGAAGATCATAGATATGAAAATTTTATCAAACCACCCACCTGGAATAGCAACCAAGTTTGAGAGTACAGGCGCCGCCAAATAAAATTTATTATTATCCGACACTAAACCATAAAAATCTAACGGGGGGTTACTGCAACTATGTCCGCTATAAAAAAACGATGTTAAATTATTGCATATATTGTCAGATTGCACTTGATATGAAAGTATCACATCCCTACCAATCCCGATTCTTAGCCATAATTGGTTTACACCCTGAAAAATAACTTCAGGCATATCAAAGTCAATCGTTTCAAATAAAGGGATAAATCGCGAGAATGTATATCCTTCAGCATATGTAACCAGTCGAAACGCTGTAATTAAATTAAATATAATTAAAACACTCAACAAAACTACCAACACCTTCATATACCGATAAGTTTCTTTGCTATCAAGCATAAGGCGAATAATCAATACAAATAACACAGTAACACCGGCAAAGCGAGACGCAGACGTAAGCCCAATAACCAAACTATAAAGGATAACCAGCGTGACTGGACTTTTTTTAGTTGAAAATATATATATCGCTACAAACAACACAAAAATATAACTTCTTAGGTAATGAACAATACCAGAGATCCTCCAACCACCCGTATCATTCTCAACTCCTGTAATCCCCAGGTCATATGAAAAACAAACAAGAGAGAACAGCATCATCATATAGATAATGAATTTAAATGGGATTTTAATATGAACTAAGGGGAACTCAAGTCTTTGCTTATAACTAGGAATAGAAAGATATAGAGCTAATATTACTGGTAAAGTAAAAACATAGAAATATAGGCTTCGATATAAACCATCATACGTGTCAAAATCATACCAGCCTATTGCCATCCAGCCGGTTACAGTATAGTACTCCTGCCCCCACAGGACAATAAAAGGGGATAGCAGAATGAGTGCAAGATATGCCAATGAAACCTTAATCAACCACCCAAGTTTTTTAATCGAAAGCATACTAACTCAATTCTTTACACGTTCATTTTAAAATAAGCTTTATAATTTTACAAATGACATAACTACATACGACAGGCAGTCTTTGTATGGCTTTAATTTTACTATAATTTTTATGGTCGCCCCCACTAAATAAGTAATATTCCTTTGACTTATTGAGCATAGCTGAAAAGCTTGAATACTCAGAATAACCTACTGATAAAAAGGCTTTCATCACAAAATCTGCAGCATATAACCGCTCAATCTTTTCCCTATAAATACAATCGTATTCCGTACTATATCCTTTTAAGTAAGTTTCAATATGACTCACCATCGGACTCACAACCACTTGTTCAGGATCCCTATATACATAACTTAACTGTTTATCATGGAACCTATATTTAACCAACTCTTCATTCAGAACAATAAAATTTCCCAAGGCCAATAGCCTTACCCACATATCTTGATCGAAAATTATATTTAGGTTTTCGGTATAACCACCTACTTTCCGATAAGCATTTTTTCTAATCATTGAGCTAGGACAAAATATAGGATTATATCTCTCCTCCAGCAATTTCTCTATAAAGTAATCATGGTCAACTAAAACACTGTTACTGCTATATGAATAGGGCTTTTTATCTTTTGCCTCACTACCATCGCTATTCATCGGAGAGAAATTTGTAAAACAACCAATTACCCCCTCATTACTATCAAGAACCTCAACTTGCTTCTCTATTATCCTAGGGTCATACAAGTCATCCGAATGATAAATACAAATATACCCACCCTTTGCCTCTTCAATCAATTTATTACAATTTTTTGAATAGCCAATATTTACTTCATGCTTAAAATACTTAATTCTAGAATCTAGAGCCATCATATTTCTAACTAGAGCTTCTGTATCATCACTTGATGCATTATCCCCTACCAATATTTCAATAGCCTCCCAAGTCTGACTAAGAATAGTCCTCAACGACTCCTCTATAAATTCACCTGAATTATATGCCGGCACTATAACACTAACTAATTTTTTACCCATTCCGCTCTACTTTTTAATAGCCATTCATTTAAAGATCAAATAACACTTTCACTCGGGATATTTTCAAGCAACGTCTGTACAAAAACATCGATAGAAAAAGCTTTCGATTGCTTTGAGTTTAAGAAACTGGAAATACTCCTTTGATACTCCAAGATACTCTCATCCCCCAAACTAAAAAGGTACTGATCTAGATCCAATATACTATCGAACTGCCTCATATCAATAAAACATTCCTTTGGGATATGCTCCGAAATATCCACCGCACCCAAATAAATTGGAATACTTCCCGAGAGCATTGCATCAAATATTTTTTCTGTTATGTAGCCATAATCCCCATATCTATTCTCAAAACAAATGGAGAATTGATATTTTTCTAAAACAGGTCTTTTCCGCTCAACTGAGCCCTTATACATCGCTGGCACTTCGTAAAATATCTTTTTAAGTAATGGGATCCTATTAGATACACGGGATATGAATTTACTATTAAAGCACCGCCCATCCCAACCCAGCCCAAACAAATCTAAACCACTGCCCTTCGCTTGATAAAATGAAATAACTTCTTTTCTCTTACTGTACAACTCAAATTTATCAGTACTACATTTATTACCCGTTATCATAGATATCTTTTTTTGCCTAGAGAGAATATCCAAGTCAATCTGAACAGGTAGATCATGAGAACCGTTGATTTTCACATACTTAGTTGGGTCTTTGGTAATTAACTCCTCATCCCAAGTAAACACCTTACTGAAACCTTCATGTATAGAAACATCATAACCTGTTGGCATAATATGCTTACATTCCAGTAAAAGAAGATACTTGGGCTTACTAGACTCCAATATTTTCATTATTGGTTTAGATTTTTTATAACTTTCAGGTATATCTATCAAAAAGTAACCATCAAATATATCTATATTACTACTTGTAACAGTTTCAACTTCAATAGCTAAATCTGAACATGCTTCCCTCAACCTAACAAAAGGCAAATGCAAGTCATCTCCAATGAGACTATTCCTATCAGTAAACAATCTATTTTTTTCATTCAATACTGAATAACAAGATAAAAAACCAATTCTTTTCATTTTACGCTCACAAATACCTTAAACAGCTAAATAAATTATCGAATTAATTTTTAGATACACATAGAATTGCACCTAATAAAAATTCAGCCTAATCGTGATTTTATCAACTCACACAACCCTACCTCTAAACTTTTAAGCGCTATCCACTCTGGCAATATTCTGCTTGTCTTCAAGGTAAATCTTTCACGCTCTCTATAAGGGTAAAAGCCAAAGTTAATAAATTTTGATGCATTAAGCCCTGCAGACTCACACATAATAGCTGAAATTTCTTTTAACGAATGAGCCTCACCTGAACAGACATCGTAACTAAACACCCCCCTCTGATCGGACATTAAAACTTTGTCTATTGCAACGTTGATAGCACAGAACACATCTGACACATGAACCAGCTTCATAAGCTGCTCCCCTCCGGACATATTTATCCCTTCATTACTATTTATTGCATCCGCTATAAGGTTGACAATTTTATTTCGATTGTCATTTTCTCCATACACGTCATAAAGCCTTAAGTAGCAGATCTTCACTCCGGCCAATGCATAATGCCTCAAAACACACTCTGAACTACTTTTTGAAGCTGCATATAAATTAAACGGGGATATATCTTCATTAAGAAACTCCCAAGAGGTGCCGAAGGTCATTAACACCGTTTCTTTACTATACTTACAGATATTACTTGCCAAAATTGCAGGAAGTGTAACATTAGAGCTAATCAACTCTTGAATTGAATTGAGATCATCACCCGTAGCCTGGCTCGCTGCAGCATTAATAATTGCGGCTGGTCTATACTCCACCAACAAATCAATCAACTCTTTTTCAAATTCTTTTTCTCTTCCCGGCCTAAAACTCATAGCCACTACTTTTTCATGCTGTGAATATTGAGCTTCACAATATTGCCCTAAAAAACCTTTAGCTCCGATTATTATTTTCATCTAAATAACATCCTAGTGTTTTAGCTGCTTTATCTTTATCCGATATATTAAGTACATCTAGGTCTTTTAGTTCATTAATGGAATCCCAAGAAATACACTCCTCATCCCCTGGAGAGTAATCAGAATCGCAAATATTAACAATTATTGATTCATCATAAGAGAAAAAACCATGTGCAAAACCTTTTGGTATATAAACACCCATACCAGACATCCCAACTAGATCCATTGTAAATACTTTAGAGTAGGTGCTTGATGTTTTTCTCAAATCAACCGCGACGTCCTTTATTCGCCCAGAAATACAAGATATATATTTACCTTGCGACCGCGCTTCTCTTTGAAAGTGAAGCCCTCTAAACACTCCTTTTTTTGAATGAGATATGTACATCTCACAATTATCTTGAATTATTGTTGATAACTCAGTTTTTACCCATGGCTTATTGAAGGTACCCCTCTCATCCTGAAAGACATGACTTTCAACAACATATAAACCATCGAAGGCAGTTTCACTTACTTTCATTACGAGTTCTCATATAATCGTTGATTTCATTTATGGAATGATCTCTCATACAGTCACCCTGAAGCCATGATTTTTGCCAATTAACAATTTTATTTAAAGTGTCTTCTAATGGCCACACAGGCCGCCAGTCCAGCCTCATCTCAGCCTTAGAACAATCTAGTTTTAAGTAATGAGCCTCATGAGGGTGCTTACCTTCACTTAGAAACCAGCTAGCGCCTTCACCCCAGTTAGATGATAAGGTTTCTACTATTTCCTGTACAGGCTGTGCATCCCTATCATTTGGACCGAAATTCCAAGCTTCTGAATACTCGGCACCTTCAGTATATAGTTTTTCAGCAATCGATAAATAACCAGACAGAGGCTCTAAAACATGCTGCCAAGGTCGTATTGCATGTGGGCTTCTTATCTCCACAGGCCTATTTTCTTGAAATGCTAAAAGGATATCTGGAATTAACCTGTCCAGAGCCCAATCCCCCCCACCTATAACGTTACCCGCACGCACAGAAGCAAGACCAACCCCGTGCTGCGCATAAGTTGCAGGGTTAAAAAATGACTGCCTGAAAGAAGAAGCTACCAATTCAGCACAACCCTTGCTATTGCTATACGGGTCGTACCCACCCATGGGTTCATTTTCGCGATAACCCCAAACCCATTCTTGGTTTTCATAGCACTTGTCACTGGTAATATTAACAATGGCTTTAATGCCTTCTACTTTACGACATGCTTCCAACAAATGAACGGTACCCATCACGTTGGTAGAATAAGTATCGATAGGAATATCATAAGATAATCGAACCAGAGGCTGCGCTGCCATATGAAAAACTATTTCGGGTTTAAAAGCATCAATGCTATTGAATAGGGCCTGATAATTACGAATATCTGAAATCTGAGATTCCATTCCTAAAGCCACATCAGCCTCTACAAACAAACTTGGCTCCGTGGGTGGCGCTAAGGAGTAGCCCTTTACAACAGCTCCCATCTCTTGCAGCCATAAAGACATCCAACTGCCTTTAAAACCGGTATGCCCGGTCAAAAAGACTCGTTTACCCTTCCAGAAATCGACACTCATACTTTTCGCCATTACTACCAAACCTTCCACGGAGCCTTACCTGTAGTCCACTTTTCTTCTAGATAGGTTTTATCTCTAAGGGTATCCATCGGCTGCCAAAAACCATGATGCTCATAAGCCATCAACTCACCATCTTCAGCTAATTGTTTTAAGGGATATTGCTCCCAAGTTGTGGAGTCATCTTCAATATAATCAAGCACTTTTGGTGAAAGCACAAAGAAGCCGCCATTAATCATAGCGCCGTCACCCTTCGGCTTTTCCTTAAAGTTTAGAACTTTACCACCAGTAATATCTAATGCGCCAAAGCGGCCAGGCGGATAGGTTGCCGTTAATGTTGCAAGCTTCCCATTTTTTTTATGGAAGCTTATCGTTTCCGCTATATCCATATCTCCCACACCATCACCATAAGTAAAGCAAAATGCCTCTTCACCCTTAAGGTATTTAGCAACACGCTTCAGACGCCCCCCAGTCATTGAGTTATCTCCGGTATCAACTAAAGTCACCTTCCAAGGCTCCGCACGCTTATGATGAACTTCCATCGTATTATCTTGCAAATCAAAAGTAACATCAGACATGTGTAAAAAATAATTCGCAAAGTACTCTTTTATGACATAACCTTTGTAACCGCAACAGATAATGAACTCATTCACTCCGTGCGCTGAATACATTTTCATAATGTGCCATAGAATAGGTTTACCTCCGACTTCAACCATTGGTTTTGGCTTTAAACTTGTCTCTTCACTTAAACGAGTTCCTAGTCCACCCGCTAATATAACTGCTTTCATTTAATTGCATTCTCTTAATGGGATACCACGAAAGCATCCATATAAATTTTTAACAAGCAGAGACTATACCCTACCTATGCACAAATATTTCTCACTGTGAACAATATAAGCCGACCACAGACCTTAAATTCAGAAAGATCAACCTATTTCAGAATACCAAATATTTGTAATTAGAAGCCCAGTGGTTCTGATTAACATTCTGACGACAATAAAACGTAGAATTATAACCAATATTCGAATACCATTCTTCTCAAATTTGGAATGATGAGCTATATTTATCACACTTACACCTTTCGCCCTGAAGTATAAGCATGTATTCCCTGCGAGCCAATAACATTACCCGCCTTGCTCACTAGGCAATCCTCTTCCCTTCACAGGGGAACTTAAGTTCTACCATACCTGTCATCAAAGCGTACAATATCATCCTCACCAAGATACGACCCCGATTGCACCTCTATCATCTCCAAAGGAAGTTTTCCTGGGTTTTCTAACGAGTGAGTGATACCAATGGGAATGTAAATAGACTCGTTCTCGGTAACTAATTGAGTTTTATCTGCAATGGTTACCTTGGCAGTACCCGATACCACTATCCAGTGCTCAGCTCTGTGATGATGCATTTGCAATGACAGCTTTTCACCAGGCTTTACAGTGATGCGCTTTACCTGGTATCGATCACCCTGATCTATAGAGTCATACTTACCCCAAGGCCGGTATACTTCACGGTGTATCTTCCATTCATTACGGTTTTCAGTTTTTAACTGGGCTACAATGGACTTCACGTCCTGCACCTTATCTCTATGAGCCACCATCACCGCATCTTTAGTATCTACTATCACAATATCATCCAGCCCAATTGTAGCTACCAAGCGCTCACCACTATGCACAAAGCAATTACGTGTATCACGCAGCATTGTGTCGCCTTTTGTGACATTACCCGTTGAATCTTTAGGGCTTTCTTCCCATAGCGCCGACCAAGATCCAATGTCATTCCAACCCGCATCCAGTGGCACCACGACAGCATCTTGAGTTTTTTCCATTACTGCATAGTCAATTGACTCATCAGGACACCTCATGAAAGCCTCTCTATTTACCCTTATAAAGTCTAAATCTGTACCTGCATCCCTTAAAGATCCTTCGCAGGCTTGCGCTATATCTGGTCTATGGGCGTTTAATTCCTCTAGATAACGACTGGCTTTAAATAAAAACATACCACTATTCCAGTAATGCTTACCGCCATCCAAGTATTCTTGTGCCGTTTGTTGACTAGGTTTCTCGACAAACTCATTTACAGTAAAGCCCCCACCTAATTCACCACCACGCTGAATATAACCGTAACCTGTATGGGCAGATTGAGGCACTATACCAAAAGTAACTAATTTACCTTGCTGGGCCAGTGGTATTGCTTTTTGCACCGCCACAGCAAAAGCTACTTCATCCTGGATAACATGATCAGCTGCCAGCACTAGCAACAAGGGATCATTATTATGGTACTTTTCTTTTACTATATTAGCGGCAAGAGCAATGGCTGGTGCAGTATTGCGCCCCTGTGGCTCCAGTATAATTGAACCCATTTGATTAATACTGCGCAGCTGCTCAGCCACAATAAAGCGATGCTCTTCATTACAGATAGTGACTGGAGCAGTTACATCTAAGCGATTCATACGATTAATAGTCGTTTGCAGCATAGTGCTAGTGCCCAATAATGGCAAAAACTGCTTTGGGTATAATGAACGCGATAATGGCCACAAGCGAGTGCCGGAGCCACCTGCCATTACTATTGGTACAAGCATTATTAATTCCTTTCGTTCTTACTATATAAAAAAGGTGCATCTGCATTCTGCCCCTTTTGAAAATACCATTTAGTGTGTTGATGAACGTTATTATCTAGTAATAACTTGCGCTCCGTTAGCCACCTATAGCCATCGTGCTGTTCCTCAGGAAGAGACTGCAAAGTCTCTTTTACTTCAACTTCGTATGCTAACACCACATAATGACTACTAAACTCTTCACTGGACATATTATCATCATAAAAGTGCTGATAAGTGCCCTTATATTTTGCGAAGTAAAGACCCTCTAAGCCTAACTCAGCCCTCAGTAAACGCTTAAATGCACACTCTAACGACTCATCTTTTAATACTCGCCCACCCGGAACAAACCAAAAGCCCTGGGCAGGCCGATTAATACGTCGTCCCAGCAACACCTCCTGGTTATTATTGCGCACAATTAAATCTATTGAGATTAAAGGCGCTGAAGCAATAACTGTTTTAAATCTTTCTAATGGCAGCATATTATGTCTCGACTTAGTTCAATTGTTCCTTAGTGACGGCCTTATGCCTGACTGTATACTATGCGATTGCAAACCCACAACAAGAGTGACTGCATGTCAGGCCAATAAAACTTATTATCCCCCTAAAATTAACTTGTATTTTAATTCCTGCCTGAACGGGAATAACAGGGGGGGGCACGCTCGACTTGCAGCACAGGTCAGAGGAAGCTCTTACCAGTTATACTGAAAAAGTTTCCACTAATGATATTTTGAGGTTTCATACCAACCAAAAATGGTAAGGCCGATCTTGAGATGCCACTTCTAGCTTTGCTATTTCTGCACATAGAATTCACCACATAGGGCGTTTTACCTATCACGACATTAAAAGGAATATCTATAAACTTCCAGCACTATTTACTATCTTGCCACCACAAACCCTTCCATTGTAAGCAAAGATCTTAGCGCATTTAAATACGCATTGTGACTATTAATTGTGACCCAATAAGGCTTTATACTCTGATCACTATATGAGGTTGTAGATAGCCGGCTTAACAGCCCATTATAAAGCCAGAAATAGCTCGCACAGGGGAAGATAAATAAAGAAGCACTATATTCCACCTCCCACGAAAAGGGCAATGACTCAAAACCAGCACATATTTCCCATGATTATAGAAAGATAATTCCCAAAGTAATACCCCAGAAATCTCGGTTGCATAATGCGTAGAGAGCAACAAAAACACTACCCAATGAGTGCATCAAACTCAAGTCTTGCCGTGACTACACCTTACAAAAATGCTAAAACGAGCGAACGACCTACCAGCTCATAGGCTGCCCCCTCCTTCACTCAACTAATACCTCAATTAACAACCCTGAGCATATTGATCAACAACCCTTGATTAAAAGGCGCTTATCTTAAGTTATAGATTACCACAGCAATACCATAACCTAGGACATAAACCGATCAATAGCTTGCGCCCCTCGCAACCCCGAACTTACATTCGTTATGGAAAACTTTCTTTCAATTAAGGCACGCTGTACACCAATAAAACCGGCATGCGATTGGAGAGCGCTTCCTATCGCTTTTGAAAGCAACCTAATTTCATTTACCACCGCGCCCGTTTTCCACATTTGTAAACTTGGATTGGCCTTCCAAGGCTTTTTATTGAATGCGTTTAAAAAAATAGTGGGCTTAAGTTTGAAATATAAAAACTCATAAACCTGGCTACTCACATCACCTATATATATATCCGCCCCCTTTGTATAGGTGGAATCCATTAATTTAGTACTATTAACATCAACTATGATATTGGGGTATTGCAGATACTCGCTTAATCCGCTTGGCTTACGACCATCAAACAGCTTTATATGCGGAGCAAATATTAGATTATATTTGGGGTTATTGGCAAAGAAGTCCAACACCCCAAAGCCAAAAACACCCCAAGATGTCAAGCCATGGGCATAGTGCGGGTTATAAACAAATACGGTATGATTGTTATCAAATAGTGCCTTACAGGCTGTTTCTAGCAAGTCATATTTGGGATAACCTATTATGGCTGAGGCGTTTTTTTCATGCACAATCCCTTCAGACCTCAATCTATCATCTACATCCGTGCCTGATGTTAATAACAGATCATAATTAGAAAACGCACAATCGAACCCTATATCACCGTCTCCTGCACCATGAAAAGTACATACATATTTTATTTTTCGATTTCTATCCAGCCTAAATACCGCATCTAAATTTGCATGAGGAGTAACTAAAACATCATAATTTAAAAAAAAAGCCTTATTATTGTTAATTACATTGCGGATATTGGGGTACAAACGCCCTTTAAAGCGACCCGCCCATGTTTTAATCTTGGAGCCAGTGATAAAGCGAATGGTGCAACTATGGCCTGGGTACTGCGACAATAAACTACCTAAGTCATCAAGAGTTGCTTGAGTTGTTACAATCAATTCCACAATGTAACCACTAAAAAATGATAATTGTGCGGCTATGGGCAACTGATGGCGTGTATGAGCCTGGTGCGCCAAAAAGCAAAAGCCTATTTTTTTTGGAGGGGTTATCGATCTCATTCTTTACTCATAATTATTTTCACATCGCTTAACAACGCAACCATGACAATAGACACTTTGAACTAGCGCAGCGGTAACCGCCCCCTTCACCACAAATATATCTTAATCACCTTATAGGATACACCACCTAGATCCTATGCTATTTCAGCCACCTATTTGAACGCTTGCCTGCACACCTACAGTAGCGCAGTCACGTCCAGTTTCGCTATTAAATCTAGCAGTTCTTTTGTCTTGCTTTGCATTAACCCTGCATCGGCTCTTGATTCAACATTTAGGCGCACTACTGGCTCGGTGTTAGATGAGCGTAAATTAAAGCGCCATTCATCAAACTCTATGCTGATACCATCCGTGATGTTAATGGTTTTTGCATTCTTCCTGTATTGCTCGGTAATACCCGCTATTACCTGTTTAGGATTTTGTAGGCGCTGGTTTATTTCACCGCTGCATGGATAAGCCTTCATACGCTCTTCTACCAATGCCGATAACGACTTGCCGCTTACACAGATTAGTTCGACTACCAGTAACCAAGGAATCATACCGCTGTCGCAGTAGGAGAAATCTTTGAAATAATGATGGGCGCTCATTTCTCCACCGTAAATGGCATCCTCCAAACGCATGCGCTCTTTTATAAAGGCGTGACCGGTTTTACTCTCGACTGCAATGCCGTTAAACGAATTCGCGATATCTATAGTATTCCAAGTTAACCGCGGATCGTGAACTACCTTGCCGCCAGGTTGTTTTTTTAGGAAGGCTTCGGCTAAGAGACCCACTATATAATATCCTTCTATGAAATTTCCTTGCTCATCGAAGAAAAAGCAGCGGTCGAAGTCGCCGTCCCAAGCTATACCCAGATCGGCTTTGGTATTTTTAATAGCTTCAATGGTAACCGGGCGATTCTCTTCTAATAACGGATTTGGTACGCCATTGGGGAAATTGCCGTCAGGGTTGTGATGAATTTTCTCCCATTTTAACGGCAATGAATTTTCAATAGCATCTATCACATCCCCTGCGCCGCCGTTACCTGCCGTGCAGACTATTCTTAAAGGCTTTAGGTTTGCGATATTTACATAAGTTAACAGGTGCTTTATATACGCTGGTTGCACCTCAGTCTTAGCAACTATGCCTATTGCAGTACTGCTTTCAAAATCATTTTCCTCAGCTAAGCGCTGAATTTCTTTCAAACCTGTATCACCACTTATGGGCTTTGAATCTTCCCGCACAAACTTCATTCCATTGTAGTCTTTTGGGTTATGGCTGGCAGTGACACATATACCTCCGTCTGCTTTTAGATGACTAGTGCCAAAATAAACTTCCTCTGTGCCACACTGACCTATGTCCTGTACGTTAGCACCACCTTCGGTTAGTCCTTTTATTAAGGCACGGCTTATATTATAACTCGTAAGGCGAATGTCATAACCCACAACTACTTGCCTAGGCTTTAGGTATTCACTGTAGGCTCGTCCTATCCGATAGGCTATATCCTCGTTTAGTTCGCCGGGAATACGGCCACGTACATCGTAGGCTTTGAAACAAGTTAATTGGGTCATTATATTAGCTTTTTAATTTGGTTTATTTTCTTACTAGGTATTCTTTACTTTGCAAATACGCCGTACACTGGTGTATGTTATCAACGGATAATTTAATTATAACCGATTGGCTTTTTACTTTACCAGTGCCATACGGCTAACTATGCAGCCTATTTAGCAACATCTGACCTAGCTGGGACTCCAATAGCGGCAATACCCCAACAGGGAACTATTTAGATAGGCCATTTTTATCTTATTTTCGCCACTAAAGGCATTCACTATTTCTAGTGCTGAGTTGCCGCCTTCTAGATTAATAGCATTAGCGCTGAGCAGACCTTTTTTACAAAGACCTAAACATAACCCTTGGTTATATCAATTACATGAACATAATCACCTAGCCCAGCATCGTCTACTGCACCATACACATCTAGTGCTTTTAATTGCCCACCATTATTTGGCTTATGTGAGAGAACAATTTACCGGGAAACCATTTCTCTCTTCGCCCAATAGCACTTATTCATGCCCCCCCCAAAAAAAAAGGAGTTAAAAAGCATCACAGGCCTTAGGCGGCCTGTTTAAGCCTTTACCTTTTAGTGTTTAGCTTAATGGCTGCTATGGGCTAGCCGGCAATGAATTACCCTGTAATTAGGTAGTCTTTTAACCCCCTTTAAAGATTAGCATTTACCGTCTAGCGCCAATATTTTCTGGCCGAAATTTAGTTATCCCATGCGGCCTACTACTAATTTTGTTAGTACACCGTGTCGCGAGCAGCCCCTCCCCCCTACAGCTTGTGCTTCGTATTTCTAAAAGCTTCAATTAGGCCTAAAGTTGACGAATCGAAGCCATTTTTTATAGTGCATTCTTCAGACAATAGAGCGCTATGCACTTTCTCGCCTAGCTGCTTACCTAACTCCACCCCCCACTGGTCAAAACTGTTTATACCCCAAATCTGCCCCTGTACAAATACTTTGTGCTCATACAAGGCAATCAATCCCCCAATTGTTTTGGGGGTAGATTTATCAAAATACAAAGTATTGCTGGGGCGGTTACCTGGTATCACTTTTTGCGGGGCCAGTATGTTTATCTCTTCCTGGCTTCTACCTTGTCTTTCAAGCTCCATAGTGGCTTGCTGTAGATTTTTACCCTGCATTAATGCCTGGCTTTGACTCAAACAGTTAGAAACCAACAATGCATGAAAGTGATCCACAGGATTATGACTAGTAAGGGGCAATATAAAATCACACGGGGCAAACTGAGTCCCTTGATGCAATAACTGATGATATGCATGCTGGCCATTACTACCCACCCCACCCCAAATTATGGGGCCAGCCTGGTAGTTCAAGGCTCGACCATATATATCTACCGACTTGCCATTGCTTTCCATATCCAGTTGCTGAATATGAGCAGGCAGGCCTTGTAAATAATGATCATAGGGTAATATAGCGTGGGATTGAGCGTTGAAAAAACTCACATACCATACCCCTAGTAAACCCATTAACACCGGCATATTTTCTTCTAGTGGTGCACTTTTAAAATGACAGTCCATCTCGTAAGCACCCAATAACATTTCGCGAAAGTGCTCATAACCAATAGCAAGCATTAACGGTAAACCTATGGCCGACCACAATGAATACCGTCCCCCTACCCAATCCCACATAGGAAATATATTTTGCTCGGCTATGCCGAATTTTTTTGCTTTAGCCACACTGGCAGTCACTGCACTAAAATGCCTAGCCAGATCGGATTGAGTACCACCATTGTGTAAAAACCACTCACGACAAGCGCTGGCATTCTTTAGTGTTTCTTGGGTATTAAACGATTTAGACTGCACAATAAACAGTGTAGTTTCGGGGTTTAAGCCTTGTAAAACCTCGGTTAAATCAGAGCCGTCAATGTTAGCCAAATAGTGGCAATTTATCTGCTTACTCCAATAAGGTTTTAGCGATTGTGATGCCAGCTTAGGGCCTAGGTACGACCCTCCAATGCCAACACTTACCACATCTGTAAAAGGTTTATTGCTGAAGCCTCGCCATTGTTGGCTGCGTATCGACCAGCAAAACTCCTTCATGCGACTTAAAGTGTTTTGCACCTCAGGCATCACATCCTTACCGTCTACTAATACGCTGTCACCCGAGAAATTACGTAATGCAGTATGTAGTGCAGGGCGATTTTCGGATCGATTAATGTGCTCGCCATTAAACATGGATTGAATGGCTTTAGGCAAATCACGGGCGCAGGCTAAATCACACAGTAATTTTATAGTGGTTTGATTTATGCGATTTTTAGAATAGTCTAAATTTAGGCCTGCCGCTTGCAAACTGTACTGCTTAAAGCGATTTTTATCAGCTGCGAATTGATCGAGCATTTTCAGAGGTAAAATACTAGTTATGTGGTCAAAAAGGGCTTTAAATTCGCCAAGTTGATCTAATTGCTCAGGGGGGGAGGTGGTTGACCCATCCATTTGTCTGGTATCGCTTTTATGGTATTAAAAATATAAATCACGCATGAGCGTTAATAACCGGCATGCAATAGCAGTGCAGATTAATTAACAGCTACTGGTGATTTACTTGTTCACGCAATTCTTTGCCTGGCTTAAAATGTGGCACGTATTTACCTCGTAATTGCACAGCTTCACCTGTTTTGGGGTTGCGCCCTAATCTAGGGCTGCGAAAATGCAACGAGAAACTGCCAAAACCACGTATCTCTATACGGTCACCTTGGCTTAACGCCTGTGACATAGTATCCAGTATGGTTTTAACCGCCAGTTCAATATCCTTATTAGATAACTGTGGGTGGCGGCTGGTAATGCGCTCTATTAGCTCAGATTTAGTCATACAGGGCCCTCCCTTTATGCAATCACATAAATCAGGCAGTTAAGTTGTACATCTCAAATCAGCTTAATTTAGCCCACTTCAATCACTCTGCCTTATTTTCAGGCCAGACACAAGCTAAGTGGCTGAATTTATTAGGATTATGAGAAGCATACTACCTTAAAGCCAAGCCTAGCCTAGAGCATTTTCACCACTTCTATTATTTCACTAGTGGATATAGAAGGAGTACGGGGCAAATAAATCACCTCACAGTGCTCCTGCATATCATTAAATTTACCTGCCCAATCATCCCCCATAACTAAAACATCTGCCTGATACTCCTTTATATATTGCGCTTTTAATTCTAAAGACTTTTCAATAAAAACCTCATCCACATAGCGTAAAGACTCAAGGATGCGCACCCTTTGATCCTGAGGGTAGACAGGGTAGCGCTGTTTCTTTTCAAAATTAAGCTGATCGGATGACACCCCTACTATCAGGTAGCCCCCCTGTTTTTTAGCTCGCTCTAAAATATTGATGTGACCTATATGAAACACATCAAATGTCCCAAAGGTAATGACGCGTTTTGTCATACTTCTTTTTTACTCAAAATATAATCAGTTATTCGTTTACTGCAGTGACCATCCACCCTACCAGCTAAGGCTAGCGTACATTTTGCACGCTGTTGCGCGAAAGAGTCCGGCTCTTGGATTTGACTATCTACACATTCTTTCAACTCTTCGTAAGACTTAGCATGCAAGGCAATACCTGCGTATTTATATAAGTCTTCATCCATGCGCTTTTTAAAGCGAAACCTTAACAACCCTCGATAACCCCAGCGCAACTTATAAAAGTCACACCACACGACAGGTTTATCTAATGCGGCAAATTCAAACAAGGTTGATGATGCATCGCTAATCAATACATCAGCCACCGCCATAAATGGGATGATACTTACTTCGTCTATACAGGCCAAGTATACATTTTTGGATTCCCCCCAAGTCTCCAGTAACCGCTTTTGTTTTTTGTACTTTGTATTAGCCAGAGAGAAATAATGGGGCTTTAAAATTACATTGTACTCACTGAACTCTTTAGGGAAATGTTTAGGTAAACACTCAATACTGCTTGGGTAAAAAGTTGGCGCATATAATATGGTTTTTTTACTGTCATCCAACCCCCATTCTGAAGGCTTAAGATGGCTCATTTCACCGTTAACTATGGGATCTAGTTTGGCGTAGCCAGTATCTATAAAGGTCTGCTTTGGGTACTTTTCTTTTAAGCGCTCGGTGCGGTACGGCCCTTCCACAAAACGCACACTGGTTGCGGAATCAGATACATCGTAATAACAAGCCTTTGGACCAATCCCATGACTAACTAGCGCTGTTTTGGTATTTTTATGTATCTCATCCAAGTTTTGGAACGTATTGGCTATAATCAGCCATGCTGGCTGCTGCTCTAGGTACAAGGCTCTGGCCTCAGTTTCATTATTCACCCACTTTACAGTGGCACCATTGCACGCCTTATCTACGAAGGCTTTCTGGCGTTCATCATCATCCTCTTTACGATAAATAACAAAAGTTACCTGTACTGCCTGTGCCTCAAGGCTTGCCTTGATTGGATTGTACTGAGGTAAATAGTACATTTCCTGTACATCAAAATAAACGATCACAAATTACGCCAATGCCATGTTAATGGTTAATAATAAATATAGACTTAATGCAGTATTTTAACAAAGTTAGGCCATTTCATCTCATTCAAAAAGCACAATTGCTGTTTTTTTGCTTTAATAGCTGCACCAGAGCACACAAAGAATAAATTATGAACAATATCATTAAACTTCTTACAAAATTAAAGAAACGCAAATATTACTTTGCGATAAGCTTAGCTACATACGCCTATCTGTATGGATCTAATAATAAATATCATGCATTAAAACATACAATCAAATTCCTAACCCCTAATCGTGCTAGGAGCCTATTACAACACTTCAAGATAAAGGTTTCCTCAATTGAATATAGCTCTTTAAACAATGAAATTAATAAGCTTGATCAAAACAAAACTATCAAGCCTAACAAAAGCTTAAAAATAGCCGTGTGTCTTAGTGGTGAACCTCGAAGCTACATACACTGCATTAACTCCTTCAAACGGTTTTTCAGCGGACATGATATCGATATATATATTGGTAACAAAGACAAAAATATCTCTGATGAGGTAAAGTCGTTATATAACGCCAAGCATGTATCCAACTATCGTGAACCGTCATTTTACAACCTTGAAAAGACGGGGTTTAAAAAATTTGGATTCAATATAGAAAAAGACGGTCTAGTAACGGCAAATGCAAGCCCTAACTTATACCCAATGTGGTATGGAATATTAAAAAGTGCAGAACATCTAATAAACAGCCCTGAATTAAGCTCAAACTACGATGCTATTTGCCGCTGTAGATTCGATACATTCTTTATTAAACCAATGGATATACAGAACTTTCCCGAAAACTCAATTTTTATAGACCCTAACTACAACGAACACAATGGATACAGCGACCAATTCGCAATTGGCACGCCAAAAGCCATGGCTAAATATTTCAATCTATACAATTGGATAGAAGATTCCTTTAAATTGAATTACGGTTCAAAAGGATACTTACCAGAGCGAGTATTAAAGGTTTATTTAGAAGAGCACTGCAAAATAGACGTACTACCACATGAGTTTGAAACAAGACTGCTTAGGGATGAATTTATAGGCCTGCCAAGCTACAAAATTCCACTTAAAAACTTTACTTTCAGCAAAGATCGAAACATTCGTTTGAATCAATACATAAAAGAAAACCACCCCGACTTATACCCCGGCAATTAGCGTTGGATTTAGCCTGAGAAGCTCAGGTTAATAAGGGACACAACTAAACAAAATGGCGCTACTTTCTATCATAAACATCTTGATTTAGCGCCTCAAAAATAAAATCACTATACATAAGGAATATATAACATTCACCAGCCTGCATTGCGCTAACTGGAGAACTTGAATAACAACCTCTCCTCAAATAGTAATTCCCGCGCAATCCACATCACCCTCTCCGGAATTTTTAAAGGTCAAAAATACTCATTTACCTGATTACTACCTATCATCTTTCATTAGGTATCATGACGATCCCGATACATGATAAATTTACAAAATTTAAGTTCGATCGGATTCGTAATCATGTGGACATCACTAGTGTGCCTGAGCCGAAACTCTGTTTTGTTTTGTCAGGCCTGCAACCCCCGGCGAATTAACAAAGTCTTTTAAAACGCTTACTCATCCTGACTTATGCAGATTGGAGTATCATCACAATGCATTTAGCTCCACCTGTCATTCGATTACTTACTCAATGGAACTAGTACCAAAGCCAATTTATAAATCTAGAATATAGGCATTAGTCAAGTACTCGGATGGAGTGCCGAGAACAACAGTATCTTTTTCAGTATGCATATCACTAACCGTTATTCTAGAGCCATTTTTTATCATTTTTTGATACAAATGACTCATGTATAGCTCTTCTGGACTATAAAACTCTAGAAACTTCTCAACACTTGGGAAACCATACAAACCTGATGAGGCCTTATCAGAAATAACTATCTTCTCAGCTATGGTATCTACAACATCGCCCTTCATTAACACATAACTATAATTATGATTGCTTGACTCAAAGATATCCACAAACCCATCATACTCATCCAATATACGAGACAGGTTTTTAAAGTCTCTGCCATACAAAATAGTATCAATATTATGAAAAACAATAGGCCCTTCTACTTCCCCAAACTTGTTTTGTATATCTTGAATCCCCTGGTAAGCGGTTTCGGTCTGGCCTGATGTATCTGAAATTAAAAATAGATTATCCTCAGGAATACCTAAACCTTTTAACACCTTCCTAACATGGGGCATGTAAATTACATCCCTTTTATTAGCCACTAAATATATATTTTTGAATTCACTACCTTTAGTTAGCTCACGTATGATTTCTCTTAGAATTGAATGGTCCCCCCAAGGCAATAGGTATTTAGGGATTCTATATCCTTCATTTATAAAGCGAGTATACCGACCGGCCATTGTTAAAATTAAATTCATTATAGTCTCTTTTTTAGTGCCATTCGTTAGATGGGAAAATTGTCAAACTTTTCAGAATAATTCTTGGCTCAAGCCCTGAAATGTACTCTACGGTTTTAACTATATCCGAACATTGCAATAACTCCTCTGCATCACCACCAGGATAAGGATTACCTTCATTCCACAAGGGGGTATTAATTCCTCCTGGAATAATTGTACTTATAGATATATTGTATTTTATAATTTCCTGGTTTAGAGCTTCCGCAAATCCATTAAGCCCAAATTTACTAGCA
>MAAA01014015.1_pt1 | contig 40084 bp, 29 predicted proteins | sample 1115971 | NCBI WGS metagenome assembly MAAA01 (sample SAMN04961123, study PRJNA320927) | seawater metagenome | isolation source: sample BD02T6 sea water enriched with oil for 6 days | place: USA:Gulf of Mexico | collected 2013-07-27 | reverse complement strand
TGCGCCCCTCCAAAGGCAAACGTCATCTGAAAATGGGCACTGAGAGCATCAGTTTAAAATGCCAGGTTATTTTTTAACCGCCCTTAGCTCAGCTGGATAGAGCGGTGCCCTCCGGAGGCAGAAGTCATTCAAAATCCGGGCACTGAGAGCATCAGTCAAAATATGCTAGGTTCTTTACGATCCGCCCTTAGCTCAGCTGGATAGAGCGGTGCCCTCCGGAGGCGCAGGTCAGAGGTTCGAATCCTCTAGGGCGGACCATTTCTCCTTTTTTGACCTTTACCCTAAATGCCCCAAAAGCACTGATATTGGCCTGGTGCCCATCTGGTGCCCAAAATATCTTGCCTCGATTTCATATAGGCATAGAAACGACCTCTACCCTAAATGCCTACTTATCACTTTTTGCTAGCCAATTAAGTACCCAGTTCAAGTGTATTAGCACTGAGGCCCCACAGCCTTCACATGTTTATACTTATAATTGCGACTAATTATTGAGGGCTTGGTTATACAACCTTCGAAAAGGCCACTTCGGCCTAAAAATATAAGTTATCTAAACCCATATCCTCTGTCTCTTCAACAATGCTCTTTTTCCCGTTGGCTGCAGGGTCTAATATGTCTGCATAGTTAACTGCCCAAAGTAACCATTCTTGATCTCTTTTGAGTTTCATATCCGCTACAAAAGATCTAATTAATTGTGCCTTCCCCCAATTTTCGGCTTCTCGAATTAATTGTGCTCGCTGTTTTATTTCTGCATCTCTTAACTTTTTTAATGCATATCGCTGTTCTCTCTGTAATGCACGCCTCCTGTCGTCTTCAGCTCGCAGTAATCGTTGATCATTTATATTTATTGAAACTGGCACTAATTGCTCAAGAAACAAGCCTAATTGATCTTCTAATAACATCCTCTTTCTATCTTTAAACGTATTTCTGCCTCTATGTGCACAACTAGATTCTATAGCTAAAGTCAGCTCTCCAGACGGAATATAATCATATCGATGGTGCCATACATCTTCACCACGTGCTTTTTTCGCAAGCTCTGATTTAGTAAGTACATGCGCTCTTCTTCGAGTGGCTTCTTTCAAGGTAAATTCAACATTTTCTCCATTTACCTTTACAATCATAGAAATTGGCTTTTTCCGATCAGAGGTGAATACCCAACCATTTTTATCAAACTGCCATAACAAAACATTCATTACTTTCAATGCCCGTCTAACTGATGCTTTAGTAATAGATATTCCAATAGCAGCCTGATTACTTGGATAAACAATCCCCCTATCCCAAGTCCTGAATTCTTTGAAATATGCGTCATTCAATTTAATGATCGGATGTGTTTTAGAAGGGCACTGTAATCTAGTGACTCTAGGTACTTGGTCTCGGTTTTTGATCAAATGAGGCAGAAAATTAAAACTCACTGGAGTTTCATCTGTAAGCTTAGGCAATGGCGTCATTTTACAACCTTTGCCATTTGCTACTTTAGCCCAGTAACCTAGTGGAGGGGTTGGAATATTTAGTGTGTCACATGCAAGTCTAAGTACTCGAGGTTTTACCCCATACTCTTCAGATATATCCTTGAGAGTCTTAGACCATACATAGTTATAGAGCACTTTTCGGTCAATGCTAGTTAGATTCTTAACAGCCATATCACAGCACCTATTGGTTATAAAACAAACTCAAGTCATAACCTTTTTATCACCTCATCTATAGCCTGGGAGTCAAATCCCTTACTATAATATTCCTCTGTAGTCAGAAGGGTCCCGTTTTCTCCACCCCCCTCTTCGAAAGGCAATATGCCTGCCTCACGGTATTCATTTAATTTCTTAGCCCATCGTGCCCGATAAGAAATATCCTCCATCATACCCAAATGCTCCCAATACCATACCTCACCTGAATCATCATCCTCAATTATGAAGTCTGGGTACCTCTCCACTCCATTAAGGCGAACTGATTTCTCATATTGGTATTCAATACCCGCGGCATGTAATTTATCGGCGATGATCAGCTCAGACTTCGATCTAACCAGCTCTCCCCTCTGGGTGCGATGTATGAGATTAGAATCCAAGAAAACGCGCCTACCTTGAACTTCTATATCCACAGGATCCGGATTACGAAACATGTTAGTCAATCGTTGAGCGATTTCGGAACAATCATCGGCAGCAAAGCGCTGAATGTCTCTGAACTCCCCTTGATGAAAAATGACAACCTTTTCTTTATGCCGTGTTAATGCTGTATATAGCATTTCTCTACTCAAAAGACGGCAAGGATTAGGAATTATTAAAAAAGTAATTCCGAATTCGCTGCCTTGGGTTTTATGTACTGTTAACGCATAGGCTAGCTCTAAAGGCGGGTTAGCATTCTCGCCTGAAAACTCCCATGGGAAGAACTTATATAGGGGGCTCCCATCAATAAATTTTTTGCCCGTTTGTGCGGCCATTTCTACTTCTAAATGCTTTGGTACCCCCTTACCTTTTTGATACTTACCCACCACCACACCAATATCGCCATTAGCAACATAAGGGTTTTCAATACTTGGCCACACTTTTCGTCGACCATCATTTTTAATATTGATAACCTTGTCACCCCACATTATTCCTTGAGGTCCCATTGGCCGAGGAATCTTAGGCCACTTTTGAGCCGCCATGCTCTTGGCTCTGGGTCTAAATTGGTTTTGCAAGAGCCTATTAATCGCTTCTACTCCTACTTGAGTCCCTCGCAATGGCGACAGTATTTGCCAGCCTTCCGCGCTCTCAGCTGCACCTGGCCTGTCTTTATAGCGATTGTTGAAGTAAACATTCCCATCTTTCTCCCATATAGCACCGCCAACGCTTGCCCCAAACCCCGCCTCATCCTCGTCAGACTCAAGTTCTAACTCTTCAACCAATGTATTCACAAGCTGTTTATCCAACTCACTATGTGTCGACCATGAAACAAGCTTAAGCCGATTCAATTTATTATTGGCAGCCTTTGACCATATTTCATCCGCCCCTGGGTCCAATGAGCGCCCGCTAAAGAAATCAGCAAGAAGCAGATCCTCGCGCTCCTCACCTCCTTCTGCAACCTGCCTACGAGGAACCGTTAGCCCGGCATATCCTGAATCAACTTCAGGAAACTTGCCGGATAAACCATCAGGTTTTAACAGCCTAACGATATCTACAAAAGGTCTGCCAGCACCTATGGGTGGTAGTTGCTGTGGGTCCCCAACCATTATCAAACGGGTAACGTTCTTTAATCCGCTAAGGAGTGCCGCCAATTGATATTCCGTTAACATAGAGCACTCATCAATGATGACCGTTTTACGATCTGAACATTGATCCGCATCAGAGTCTAAAATATAACGGCCTGTCTTTCCCTCATATCGCTTGTAGCGCAATAAAAACTGAGCAATGGTCAAGCCCTGCTTATAAAAACCGGTTGCCTGCTCTAGCCTTACTCTGGCCTTACCGGTAGGCGCGAGTAATAACAAGCCATCTTCTTTCACTTGGTCAATATTACACAAGGCTTTTAAGAGTGTACTTTTACCTGTTCCCGCTGAACCGACTAGTACTGATAATCGTGAATGGTATATTTCAGCCAGTGCAGCAGACTTCTCGTTACGAGCTTTTAGTTCAATCGTTTTTTCATCGTCATCATCGGGTAATGGCTGATTTATAGCTGCATCTACCAAGACCTTCCAATTAAAATCTCCTTTATTACGCTTACCTTTAATCCGTTTATTCACCGCTGAGGAAATAATTTGTTTAGTTCTTCCAAATTCGGCTAATTGGAGTGCGCCTGAATGGTCAGCCATCTCCGCTTTAACCAAGACAGGCTCTAGGCTATCGCTGATGAGGTCTAATACATCCTCATCAACAGGGCATGAGGGTTTAATTGGCTTATTGCGAATACGATCAATAAGCCAATCATTAGGTAATAAGGTATGGCCATTCTCGACAGCTTCAGATAGTGTCAATACGCATAGCGCTCTCACTCGACGCCGATCAATTTGTTCAGACACAAGAGTTGGCATAGGCAAAGGAAAGGCTGCACGAATATTCTCTTCCGGAAATACTCCGCGATCAACTGCACCAAATTGAATAGGATTTAATTGATGGCGGTCACATTCAAATAATAGGTAAGGGTTAGCTAAAACTTCTGAATCCAGCACTTGAATACTTGCTTTCTGCTTCTCAGTGAGTTGATAGTAGCGAGTAGCTTGCTCTTCATTAATCGCGCAACGGCTCAAAAGGTCTAGTAGTGAACGACGCTCTTTTCTGAGAGACTTCCATTTATCCGCCAACGTGGGGCCAATCTCTCGCTGAAGATACTCAGGCAACTTATTAGGCGATTCAAGTAATTTTGTGAACCGACCCCAAGGGTTAGTAGAAAGGATGGCGTCTTCTTCAAGTAGCTGCTCGTAAATATACCAGGCCAACAATGTGCCATGCTCAATGCCAAAAGCCTTTAGTGCTGAGCCAAAACCGGGAAATGGTCCACGGATTTCCCATAATCTATCCAGCTCTTTGTTAATCCACCCTAGAATATTGGCCCAAGGCCCATCCATCGTTTTCTTAAATTGTTGAACTGCGCGCTCACATTCTAATAAAGAGGCGATAGCTCCATCATTGGGTAAAAGTTCAGAACCATAGGAGTATTGTTCAAAGAAATCACTAGGCGCGAAGGCAACATGGGCCTCTACATCAATAGCCTCATCATTTTCAGCCAACTCCAAAAGCTCTTGATAAGGCAGCAGAAATCCATCTTCAAATTCAGGGCGAATGGAATGCTTAACATTTCGTTCCCACAGATAGCCAGTAAGAGGAACATTGCTCGGATCGCAGTGATAAGCATACTCATTAATAGGGCCAACATTTTTGACCCTCCCGGCACCTATAATTATTCTTTTAGATTCTTCACTGAGCGGGGTTCTTTTTGCGTAGAAAAACACTAAGGAGTCTTCGGGTTTAACAGCGCTGAAAAATGTATCTAACATCAAACGCTGATTTGCTCCCTCTTGCACCCAAGAAGTATTAAAATTCAATTCAGGTTCACGTTCCGGCACCCAATCTAAGCGTAAAGATTCAGCCTTTGAAGTAATTCCATATTTTGCATCACCTTCCACCTCTTTGCGAAGCATCCAACGAAATGGGACTGCCGCAGCAGAATAAGCTTCATAGGTTAATTGCGTAGGAGCCATGTGGCCATGGGTGGATTCACTGGATTTTTGATAAGGGTGATTTTTAGTATGGCTAATATTAAAGTTAGCCATAAAGGTGGCATGCTCAGCCACACACGGAGGATGATCCTCCCGATCAAGTTCGTCTATCGACTTACCTGCAAACTTTTCTTCTCTCTCATCATCCCTGCTCTCGCTAATCCGAGCCAGACTTAAGCAAGCCGTATTATTACAAGGCTTATTGCACACGGTACCTTTCCAGCCATTATCATGCCAGGGGACTCGGATGGTGATGTGGTGCATAGGTAATTTACGAGCGCCATTAGAAAGATCCATTTCTACTATTCCTCTTTATGCATGACCACTAACAAATGCTTTGCTCGGGAGCAGGCCACATAATAATCTGATTGTTTAAAAAAAGTTGAATCTGCTTGTTCGGGGACATCAATGATGATGACAGCATCTGCTTCTAGCCCCTTAAAGCTTTTAACCGTAGAGAACAAAACCCCCTTGTCTTCTCGCCAGGCACCTATATCTTCGGTAATTTTTATGCCCCGAGCTGCGTTTAAATCCCTTATTGAGCTACGCTCTTTTTTGCTGGGGCTAAGAATGGCGACTTGGGAAGGTTTTAACTTACCGTCTTTAACCCACTCATTGATATAGCGCTCTACTCGCTTCTTAATGTCGTAATCAAGTTCGAGTGTAAGAACAGTGGGTTGTTCACCCTGTGGAGCCTCTTCTCTTGTTGGAATTTCGACATTTAAAATCTCACTGCACTTGCCAGCAATCGATCGTGTATTCCGGCAGTTAGTAGGTAAATTGTAAGGCTCTCCTAGTGCTGGCATGGATCCTTTCTGGTCGACATACAGGTTTTGTCGAGGATCATAAAAGACGTACATCGCTCCCTCATCACCTGCTGAATTGATCATTTCTAAAGGCATCCACCAATTGGGGTAGAAATCTTGACCTTCATCCACAATCACCGCATCAAACCGTTCAGGCACCGAATCAATGGCATCCATAAACAGGTCAGCCGCCTCATCTTGCCAAAAATCATTGGCACCTTGGCTGGGCGGGGAAAAATTCAGTCCCGCTTTACGGACCCATTCCGCACATAAACCATGAAAGTGCTTAACGGTGATCAGTGACTTGTACTCATCGGCGATAGAATCACTAATCCATTTAGCGAGGACTTTGTTATAGCAAACAAAAAGCACTCTTTTATTCGCGTCGGCAAACTTTTCAGCTTGTGCCTGAGCCAGCATTGTTTTACCGGATCCAGCTACCCCCTCAATGCAGGCGCGTTGTTTTTCGCCCAGAAAATTCAATAAATTTTGCTGTTCTTTAGTTAAACGAAATAATTTTTCTTCTTGTTCTTCTAACTTTCTAAACAATACCGGCAGCAAATTAAAGCCTGGGGATATTGCCTTAGTAATATTATTAACATCATGGGAGGATAAAGGACTGGGTTTATCTCTTCGAGACCATTGATTGAGCGAGGCTGCAATTCGACGATCTAGGTAAGGCAAATCACTGGCCGAAAATATAATGGCTGGCTCGGAGCCCACTGGAGTAGGCCCCTTGTATTCACAATCAGGAAACACCACAGCATAGCCATAGGTAAATGGCAGCTGATTTACCCCTTGATAGCCGCGTAATTTGATCGCATCTTCTAAATAATGGGTATTGCGTCTAGCCTGCTCAAAAGGGTCCTGGATGGGCTTTAATCGACCATTGCCTAACACCCGGCTCCATTCTCGAGAGCCTTCATCATAGTTAATCTCACCACCTTTGACCTCAAGAATAAGCATTCCATGTGTAGGCAAGATAATGACAAAATCTGTTTCACCTTCTTTTATGGTGGTATTACCACGGTCGTTTCGATCCGTTTTTAGCCAAGGATAACTATGGTAGACAATACAATCATTAGGAAGCTGATCGACAAGATAGCGGGCTGTATCTCGCTCCGACTTAACATCAATATCTTCAATCTCTACCTTAGGGATTAATCTGGCCAAGCTCACTCTCCTATGTGTTTATTTCTACCGCTATTGGCATGAAATTATCCCAATCCCTTTCTTCCACTTCAAACAGTTGTTTGGGGCTATAGCCCCTTACTGTAACGCGATAAAATACTCGACTCCCTTGAGTATTTTGTTGTTTTGACCAAGCATATTTTCCAACCAACCATTGATCCTTATGACGAATCAGAACAAGGGAATTAATTTTAGGCCTAACACAGTTACACCCCAATACTTTAAATAGGCGCTGCTCTTCTACATTAAGATTAATATTTTGGAAACTAAGCAGCTTTTCGGATCCTATTTCTAAATTATCGATCAAATGCGCGATCGGCGTTGCCACTGGCTTAGCTACGGCTTGGATTAAATACCGGTCGGCAGCATAAGGTAAGATTTCTTTGGCGCGTATCATCCCAATAAATTGTTGATATATCGTCGGAGGGACACTCCCACCTTGGATATGCACGCCCATTTCAATATTTTTATCTAATGCTGCCGAAGTTAAGTTGGCACTGGTTAAAAAAGCTGTCACTTGATCCGCTACAGCACACTTTGCATGTACACGCGCAAAGCCGCCCTCAATACTGTCTCGTTTTTCTCGAGGCCAGACATACAGCGTCAAACCTGGAATATCAGCCTGTAAGCGTTTAATAGTGCCACGAAATCCACCGGAGCCTTCTTTATCTTCCGACTCCAATAACATACGTACATCCACCCCTCTTTCAAGAGCCTGTCGAATAGCGTCTTCCACAGCGGGGATATTAACGAGGACAAAAGAGACCAGAAAGATTGATGATTTGGCTGAGTTAATCAATTCCAGTAATATTTGCTCAGATCGCCTAACTGGAATTTGGTTTAGATCAGGGCCAGTCCATACTAACTGTACTTGTTCCCGAGATTTTTCTGATAAATAGCCGTGTGAAGCACCTCTCATAATGCCCGCCATTTCATCAGATGAACAACCAAGCCGTAGCCACCCATCAAGCACCACATCCAAGGCTTTATTGGCTGCATCTGTAGCAAAATAATTTCTTAATGTTGCCGAATCGTCTACATGACACTTCTTAATTCTTGACGAGAGCGCATTGATCTTATGCCTATGCTGATCAAGCACCAACACATAAACGGCATCAAGAAGTTTATCCATGAGTTGAATCACTAAAGAAGGCAGCGTCGGCATTATCCAGCGTTGCAACTACTAACGCACGATCAAGGTAACGGTTCCCTCGTTCACATGAAGTTTCTGCTGCAAACGTACAAGCATGGCAAGCTGCAGCATGCAGGGTCCGATCTTTCTCTGGTTTATGCTCTGAACATAAAGGATCAGATGAGCATATTTTTGCGCGATTAATGGCTTGGTCTAAAAGACGGCCTAAATTTTCTGGTTTACCCAGCTCAACTAACCCCCCAAGAGTGCCATCTGAGTCTGCCGCTGCGGTGTAGATTAGAATGCCCGCTTGTGACTTACCGTCGCTAGTATCTGCGTAAATACGTTCGCGAATACTGGCAGCGTTATAACCACATTCTAATGCCAGCTCTCGAATCAATAGATGCGATAATGTATGCAGTAGGACATAACGTATACCTGGGTACCCTTCGTTCGGGTCGAGTTTTCTTGAGTTACGCCAGCCTTTGTGGCCTTCAAGTAATTGAGCACTTAATGCTTTTACAGCTCCTTTAGTTTCCCAAGTTTTTAATACACTTTCATCGAAACGAATAAAAATACCTTCCCCATGCACTTGGCTGGCCGGTATCCAATCAGGTGTGTCACTACACAATGCAGCCATGGGTGGCTGCTCATCAGGACTGTTACTTTCTTCTGGCGCTTCTACTCTAGTAAATCCGATCAATGCATTCACTTCACGCAACCGTTTTAGTAACAATACATTTGCAATTTGTTTTTTGTAGTTAACAGGTACAGGTGCACTTTCACTTAAAAAATGTGGCCAATCGTTTGGTGGGTTAGGATCTATAAATACATCCCACTCCGGCCCCTTAATATCATTTTGCGTTACCGTCTTATCTATATCACCCTTTTGTATCGCCTCGACTATCGTCCACACCTCTTCTGGGGAATATTCATTGATACCCGGTAAGATGGCATTCTTGACCAAAACTTTCATTATTGCCTTAACTTCAATCAACGACTCAACATCAACAAAGTTATCCCAACCATCCTGAACTAATTGAATAATTGGATCTCGTGTTAAAGGAATGGCTAATGCCGATAAAGTGATAGGAAACCAGCTATTGGTCGCGCCCAATAAAACACCACGAGGCTCTTCATCGCAGCCAGTATCATACCGATCAAGATGTGGATGACGGCCTCTACAAGCGGGAAGATTCTCTTTACCTGACTTACCAAAGGCTTGCGCCATATTACGTTTAGCACCGCAGCCATCACATTTAATCCATAGATTTTCTGTTTGTAACGAAGCTCCACTTTCATAAAATCTCAACCCTGCGGTACAACCAGCCTTACCTCCATGCACATAATAACGCCAAGGGAAGTCATCTAGATGACCATTTCGGCAAGCCAATAGAAAACGAGCAGGAACGGCATCAGCATCTCTGGGGGTTTTATCTCCTTGAGACCCTCGACAAGACTCATGAACAAACCGTGTATTTTCTGGGCGAAAACGATTCTCTTTAACTTTGAATAGGCCTGAATCATATTCCGCTAACATGCCGCACTTCACACACCGTAACCAACGAGGGAATGGTCTAACAGGTACTCCGACACGTGCTTCGGCTGACCATGGGTCAATCTTGTCTGCTGCAACATAAGGCGGCATCCTCATTGATTCTACTTGAGGTCCTAGCACTTTTTGAACCGCAGCAAGCAATCTCGCTTCAACAATCGGCGGGCAACGATCTTTTTCCCAGCGATCAATCCCTAAAGTGACAACAGATAGGCTAGGCATATCAATTAGTGCACCCGGGCCGTATGTCCAAAGCAACTGTGTAGGTCGCACCTCACCAACAGGCGTTATATTTGAGCTGAACTTATCTTTACTACTCATACTGCATCCCCCGAATCTTTATCCTTTTTAACTTGGGGTTTCCAATCCGGTCCCGGTTCAAGCATATTTGTATTCATTTGAAGTTTTACACCCGGTTCCACTTCTCGCATCGACATAGGTACAGTGAAACGATCCCACTCTTTAATTCCTGGCGATTTAATCAGAGGCACTATTGAATCTATCTTTTTCCCTCTTTTTTCATAGGCGACAGTTCGGCCAGAAATACCATTTTCCTTAACCCAATGATCAATGCGTTGCTTTATAGAAGCCTCTGCTAATTGTTGCGCTTCGGAGCTTTCTGCCACCATTGACACTCTGTCAGTGATCGACTTAGTAGCATCACTGACCACCTGTGAGTTGGTATTTTTTAACGAAGATGCACCATCATTAGAATTTAATTCCTCATTCCCCAAGCGCATCAAACTTAACATCGCACCGGTCAAACCTCTATCCATTGCTCGCGGGGAGAATGGCGTGACAGACTGAGCTTCAACATGTTTGTAAAAGGTTGCATGATAATGTTCAAAGGTTTCGTAATGAGATAAATCTCTAGGCCTTGCCCAAGTTAATACGGTGCAAACTAAACCAGGAAAGCTCCGCCCGACTCGACTTGTTGCCTGTATATATTCTGCCGTACTCTTGGGTTGACCATTCACCGCCATAACACCTAAGCGATTTACATCCACGCCTACTGATAACATATTGGTGGCCAGCACCACATCAATCGCGCGACTTTCGCCCGACTCCCACCGAGTAACAAATTTGTTTTGTTCTTTATCAAACTCTGCCCGAAAGGGTACTTCAAGCTGATCAAGATATTTGGGTATATCTTGGCTAGAAACACGCGATGTTAATTCCTTAATATTATTTACGCTTCGCTGGGCCAACCCTGGGCGATCAACCAGACTCATCCGTACCCTGTACGAACGTGTTTGAACATCATCTTCGGCTAAGCGTTTCATACCGCCCAATTCACGCAGTGAGTTAAAGTATCCAACACTGGTCATATAGGGGTCGGCCACTTTACCAAACCTATCGAACAAGGCTTGTGATGCCGTTAAGAGCGCCGTGTACAGCCGAATCAATACCGCAGGCCGCGCACTACCCGGCGAACACACACCCAAGTAACGTCGACCATATTGTTGTTCAACCGGTCTCTGAACAGAAAAGAAGTTATCTTCAACATCTAGACCATGGGGCGGAAAAATTGCAACTTGACGATTAAACACACCACTAACTTGCTCTTTAGCCTTTCTGACAGTCGCAGTAGACATTATGATCTTAGGCTTAACTCTTTTGCCATCTAAGTCCCAAGCAGTTAAGTCATCAACGGCGGTTTCATACAGGCCCACCATTGTTCCGAGTGGACCACTAATTAAGTGAAACTCATCCTGGATAATTAAATCAGGTGGGCGAATTGGTGTAATCACTTTGGCCTTAGAAGCGGGCATGGTCGGTGTTTTTGGGTGATTACCTGTACATTCTGCATCAGGCCACAGCAGGCCATGACGTTCACACTCTACGGTCGCTTTTCCAAACAAGGCGCGGGTTTGACCACGCCATGCCATCATGGCGAACTTATCAACCGTTGCGATCATCATGGATGGCGGACGGTGGTAAATTTCTTCATCCACCACGACAGCAGGTAACCCTGGATGCGGTAGATGGGCCGTTTTTGCCTTTGAAAATTCACAGCGCCCTTTCTTATCACCGCAATAAATTGATGTCTGCAGCTTATGGGTATTCACCTCAATGTGTTTATTGGGTTCAATATCTGTACCACACCATGGACAACTGGTGAGCTGCGCGGGTGATGAACTACCAGCATTAAACTTGTCTGGGTTACGAATATCTTTAATAGCTTGATGGCTAGCTTCAGTTGTTCCTGGGGTAACTTTATTACCCACCCATAAACCAATAGTAAAAGGCTGCTCTCCTAAACTGTTATCGCCGGCATCTAGGCCGTCACGCCGTATAATTTCCATGGCACACATCAAAGCCGTTGCTCTTTGGAACTGCTGCAGGGTTAAAAGCCGCAGGGTATAACGCATAATTACGGCTAGGCCACGGCTAGCATCATAGCCCCCCAGGTTGCCCTGAAAGCGGCGGATAGCCATAGTAAATGCCGCCACCCCTAAATAAGCTTCTGTTTTACCACCGCCCGTAGGGAACCATAAAAGATCGGCGAACGCTTCTGCTGGATTAGTACGATCTGGATGACTCGGATTAGCTAAGGCTGGAAGTGATAACAACAAAAAAGCTAACTGAAATGAACGCCAAGAATAGTTTTTAGGCTCTTTCCACAATTCATCCAGCGTGACTTTTTTCCCCTGCCGCCGCTTCAAAGCATAAATACTTTGTATTCGTTGCTTGGCCATGGCTTGGTTAGCGAAACGAAAAGCCTTCAAAGCATCGCCATTATTCGCATCAGCTAAAACCGCAATGCCTGCCTGCAGCCGCAGATTGATTTCTTCGCATCTAGCCATAGCTCGTTTAGCTGATTCGTCATGACCATGAATATCAACACCCACCCGGGCCAGCTGCTCACTAATCCACGTCGCATAATCATCGGTCATCAGGGAAAGTGCGCTGACGAGTTCAATGCGATCCATTTCAGCTAAGCGTGTCATATTCAGATAGCCATCATTGACCATCGTTTTTAATACAGGCCGATCTTCTTCACGCAAACCAGGGACTTCGGTAATAGGGACTTCATACTCTGGCATGATAACGGTTTTGATATCAGTCGCTAGTTTAACATTGCCGGGATCGACCGAAGCATGCACAGCGACGCCATGCCCCACTCCAAACTCAACTTGGTTACGGTAAATCATTTCAAGCGATGCACGCTCCCAATCAGACGCATCAGCATCAAGGACAGGGCGACGCCTAAAGATTGCCTCACCCACTTCACCTGCTGAACGCACAATAATTTCAGGCTGAAATAACCAAGCTGTATCTCGGTTTGATTCTGGCTCGACCTGAGTATTAACCAAGAACAACGTAACTAGACGATCACCATTTTCATTGGGCTTACGTACAGTGCCTTGAATAACCACTTCAGGTTGTTCTTTATCTGGACTAACAGGTGAAATAACACCGGTTTTTAAGGATAATGAAATTGACCTGCCGCAGGGAATACGCTGCCAGACTTTAACTTTTTGTCCCTGCTTTTCCTCCCCTGTCATTGGGTCCTTAATCGTTTTATACATCTCATGTTCGTAAAAACGTTCGTATCGACCCCATACAGCTTCGACTTCAATATGCTCAATATCACCAGCGACACAAAACGTCATTCCCAAGCTTGAGGGGATTAAGGATTGATTGCTGGCCGCATCAACCTCTTCATTACTCTCTGGTTCACCGGCAGCATTGTTAGTGGGAGTATCGGGCTTAGCTGCCTGCGCCTTAACGACTAAATCATCAGGTGCATCTTCATCATCGCTCGACCCATCAACACCAAAGCCACCACTTTTATCAGTAGAGTCTAATGGCGCCAAGCGTCCCACCAGATATCGATCACGCACACTCATATCAAGAATTTGTTCAAAGGGTCCGTTAGCTGGACCTAACAGATCATCCATTACCGCGTATTGCAAAAGATCACGAACATAAACGTCATCTTGTATTAGCGGAATCTCTGCAATGGTTTTATTAAACAGTTTGGGGAGTGCTTCAGTAAAACTCGTCCACTCCAAACGATTTACCTGTCCTGATTTTGGTGGACTTAATTCGGCCCTACTTAACGATTGTGTTGTATCGGGTGCAAAGTACTTATCAAAAAATATAATAGTGCAATCTAAGGTACTGCGTTGGCAATACACTCTACCCACATTAATAGCCTGTAATGCTTTGTTGATTACCAGCACCCACTCACCAGGCTTTACACTTTTATACAGCTCTTTTTGACCAGATAGCGTCAAACTATAAGGTGATGAAACGACGGCGTCCGGCTGGTAAGTAATATAAGCGCTATGTGGTATATTAATTTTAGATTCAGTCATGAATTACCTACAAAATATAGTTCAGCTCTTAAAAATGGGGTGACGGTTTCAATAAGTATCTTTTTATCAAATATGCCAAAGCAAACAGTAAGTTTCTTCAACTTTAGCCCTTCACCTATGACAGTCTTCCAGCAATCATTTAAGGAAACACTCCAATCAAGCCTAGCCATTGTTACTCCATTCAAAACAAGTCACCTTGAGAGTTGCCCTTGATCATTAAATCAAGGGTGTTACCTTCAACTGTGACTTTTCGCTTGGAGGATTTGGCAACGCCACTTATAGTCGCAAAACTTTTCTCCGTGTCATATCGTTGTTTATTCAGGGAAGCGAGCCGATCAAGCACTTCGTTTCGTGATTTTGGCGAAAGTGTGTATCGGATCCTGTCATTTTCAGCCAATTCATCAATTTCGTAAAAATCATGCATTACATCTAGGTCATTCCAACCGTAAGCACTGGCAAGCGTCTTATCAATCCTTACATGTATAGAGCGCATTTTTACAATTGACTCATCATCGTCTCTGGCATCATGAAATCGATTATAGAGCTCCGTTTTCCCTATCGAACATTTGACTTTAATCTCCGATCTCAGGTTTTCATATATCTCACCTAGCTCACTCAAATCTTCCAGTAGAGTGGATTCTAAAAAGGGTAGAGTCTGGAACGCAGATTTGCCCGTGAAAGATAAATCCTTTTGTTGCCTCCCAGAATGTTCCCATATCCATGTCTGAACCATGCTTGAATTTAAAACAGCAAGGTCACTGAAAGTGCTTGTAGAGAACACAGATAATTTTTGGTCAAAAAGAGGGACGTTCTCTATCATGGTGGGATTAAAGTATTTGGTAGTCTGAGCGTTTACCAGAACTTTCGTTAACGGTTTAATTGATGAGTCCCAGTTTTTGGGGTGTTTTTCGAAAGAGCATCCTCGTCCAATTGCATGATACAGAGCAGGTCTTTTCTCTGCATGTTGCCACCAGAGCTGTGGCAGTGGCTTTCTTTGCTTAAATTCACCGTTGGCCTTCAACTCTTGCCGAACAGGCTTCACTTTACTTAAAACTAGTTGATAAGGCTCCGAGTATTGCTTTGCTTTTTCTTCTTTCCAATCGAAAAAATTAATTATCCAGCAGCCTGGTTTCTGAAGCGGGCTCGAATTCAAGTTACTGCCGTTTATGTACGGAAATAGTACATCACGGTTTTTTGGATCGCGATCTATCATAGCTAACGCATCCTCTTCACTGAGTTTAAACCCAGAACCTAGGATGAAATTTCCTTTAAAATCTTTTCCTGAGTTTCTTTTAAGTGGTTTTAAGTTCCAGTTTTTATCTGTAGACAACGATGAAGAAATATTTTTTACCAAATCGCTTTTAAGCCTTACATCACCCAGCCATTTTCCTTTCTTGATATGAATACGGCTAGTTATTACCGATGCTTTACCCGGCCAGGACTCCTTAGGATACGCTAGAAATATTGTTGCTCCATAATGGTCTAATAACGTTTCCAACCCTACTATTCTTGAACCACCGTTCGCTATCTCTTGAGTTGCTAATAAACCAAAGCAGCCCTCATTTTTAATTAGTCGAATAGATTGTAAGAAAAAATATGCAGCCAAATCCGCTAATCCTCTTTTTTTATTCGCTAAAAAGGCAACCATATAATCTCTAAATGCGGTTCCTAACACTCCTGTTATCTTTGGACCACCCAAAAACGGTACATTTCCCACAATGGCATCGAAACCACTATCCTCAGCGCCAAACACTTCGGGAAAAGCTATTGGCCAATGAAACGGCATTCGCGGAATACCATTATCAGTATCAATCGCTAAGAGCGTTAATGATTGCTGCTTCATTGAAGACGCATTAGTAGCGGCCCCCAATACCTGACCTGCCACAACAGATAAACGAGTAAGCGCTGACTTTAGTTTTGCCGGTTTACCTGCTCCTACAAGCGCCTCACCTATTAAGGCATCGGCAAGCAATTCAGGCATTACTAATAATGCCTGCGCGCGCTTATTAATATGAGTCATGACTTCGACATCATGGATATCACGCACGGGGCGATTACGTATCTCTTCACGCAGCACAAACGCCTCGTTCACTGACGCCTCAATTCCTTGGGCAAAGAGTTGTTTACCAACACCGCCGCCTTCTTCCATTCCTTCAGGTTGCATGTTGAGATAATACAGCTGATTGAGATCGTGAATACCTAACAAGCTATTACCTGCTTTGAGGTTGTGATCCAAAAACCCAAATGGCCGGCCCTTTGACAGGGAGACCAACCAAATCGCGAGTTTGGCAAGTTCCACAGCTAATGGGTTTACATCTACGCCGTATAAACAGTGTTCAGCAACGAGTCTACGCGCAATCACTAACCGCTCTTCAGAATCTTTCGGCAATGGATCTTTATTCGATATTTTGTCAGTTACGTTGCCTTCAACAGTGACGAATTGGCTCGACGCTTCAGCAAGCAACCAAGATTCACATATGCGCTCAGAAAGAAATCGACAAACTTGAACTAAGAATGCACCAGAGCCCATTGCAGGATCGCAAATTTTTAAATTTAGTAATTCATCGGGTGACTTTAATTTCCAGCCACTTCTTTCTTTACCTTCAGAAGGACCTATATAGACGATCGGCTCAAGCGTCTCCAGAACAATTACTTCCGTTAATGATTTAGGAGTGTAGTGCGTACCAGTTTCTCTACGATCTGCACCTGTTGCCACCATAAATGCATTTTTTGGGTATACTAGGGGATTCCCCCAGGCATCTGTTCGCAGGAAATGATAATAGGGTTTAATACGCCCTCTAAGCTCAGCATCATTTTGGCAAGCCAATAACAATTTCTCTGATTCCGCCTCTGTTACCTCTTTTGCCAAATCATTAGTAATGCGCGAAGCAGAACTTCTGGTGCGTTCTTTTAGCAATTTATTAACGGCTGATGCCCCGTCTAACTTAGCTGATTCTAATTCCCCTAACAGTAACCACGGTTTTTTCGCATTCTTTGTTGAATCCAATTCTAAGGTAACATCAGGTGAGCGAATAACTGTTCGTTCCAATAATCCTTCGTACACATAACCTATCTGCTCAACATCTAATGCACGATAAGAAAGCGTCCTGCCTTTGAAAACTTGTATAGCATCAAGAAAGAGTAAAACCGTTCGGTTATCAATGGGCAGTGGCCGCGCTTCATCTATTTTCCAATTGGAACCTTTAGAACGCCCCTCCAAAAAAGGAAACCGATCAGGGTCAAATAGCGAACCACCCAAAGCAGGCATTCGCATACTTTCGTGCTCTACCCCACCATAGACCGCGCGAAAAACTGCCAGCAATCTTGCCCAAGCATTATTACGATAAGAAAGTACCTCTTCGCCATGTAAACCCGCCTCTTCACGTAGCTTCATTCTTAGTGTTGAAACCGCGTAATTAGCCTCGTAAGTTTCATCACCCAATAAAAGAAGGCCACGTTCTTCAGCACAAAGCAGGAATACTAGGCGCATCATGTATGTCAGGCCGGCTTCATATAGCTCAGTGGGCTCTACACCCTTCAACAATTCACCATTCGAGTCGTTATTGATACGGTCTATAGATTGTATTAATACTTCAACTGCGCGCTGCACTTGTGCGCCTAATGTTTCAGTAACTTCATCTTGATGCTTAAGCGAGTCATCTAATAACTCCGTGAGTTCTTTAGCCTCTAAACCAAACCCACTAAACACCGTGCGAATATTTAATAAACTGAAAAAAGCTTTTAACGTAACCGGCTCTTGGCTCCACAGCCGCGCATACCAACTGGCGTAACTGGTGATCCCACCTTCGGGGGCATCCACTACCATCCACTGCTCACCGTTGGTAACTAAACCTAATCGTGTGCCGGTTGCTCGGCAAAGATGACTCATACGTTCAGCTGGCGTAGTCGACCAGCCATCGCCAGCGACCACATCCGTTAATTCAACATGGGCAGGATAGCTCGCCACTAACAAATAGGGCTTATTAGCATCGCTACCAAATAAGGCATAGTCGGGCTTTAAAGTTAGATTATGCTCTAACAGCTCAAGCTTTAAATCAGTAGGCACATTGGCGCCAGATTTCAGTTCTTCACCTTCGTCATCTTCGTCCCACTCAAGTCCGGTTTTTAGAACCCAGTTAATCCATTCCTGATGTAGTTTGGCCTGTAACTCATCGTTAGTGTCTAACGCCTCACGCCATTCTTCATAGGTTTGACGAAAGGCTTGTTTTTTAGCTGTGTCTAAGCCCTCTAAGCCCTGAGGAAACGCTTGATCAAGGATGGGCTCCGCGAGGAAAGCACCAGAGATTTCGATCAGTGATAGCCATTCGCCATGAATACTCATTGTGCGTCTCCCACCATGGATTGCGGTACGAGAAAAATCACTGCCACAGGGAAGGTTCGGGCAACATAATCGGCGTATCGATGTTCAATGGCATGCACTTCATGTTCTCGCTCTTCGGGTATGCGGCTAAGGCGTGCAGTAAGAGCATCTAAATCTCGTCTCACTTGGGTACGCTCATCTTCACTGAACAGCACTAACTGTTCGGGTTGATCTGCGCTTTTGAGTTCTTTTTGAATTGCGGCTTCAAGTTCATCCAGTACGGTAGTGATGTCGTTCACTTCTTTTTCTTTACGATTTTGCAGCGTATTTTCCAGATCTTTTAATCGTTCTTTGGATCGCGCTTCGATGGTGTTTTGAATGGCTGCATGATTGTGATCAAAACGTGTGGCTAAAGCATGCTGAAGATGGGCAGGCACCTTGCCTGCTGAAGAGCGCTCTACCCAATCATTAATTTTAATAACACCGCGCTCGCGGTTATAGCTTTTGTCTTTGAGGTAACCGCCTGAATAAGTGATTTCTTCATGCAAGCGGTGGTGATTGCCGCCGGTAATCACTAATCTTGAAACCACAAGAGCTACTACGCTATCGCTTTGATCATCGGGTAATGTGCGCAGCGCTACTCGGTACATTTTTTTATTTGGGTCACCCTCTTGTGCCCATACCTGTGCACGCAGCAACCGTAGGCACATTTGTACGAGGCGGTGATTCAAATGTACCAGCACCACATCATCACGCCCTTTGGCAACGGCATGATCAAATGTGATGGGGCGAATTTTTTGGGTAAAAGGATGGCGAAGCCCTCGAGTGCATTCAGCCCAGGTACCGGTCAGCTCTGGCATGAGAAACACACTGCCCGTCGGGGCATCTTTTAGCTCAACCTGTTTTAGTGCAGATTTTTCTGCTACTGCTAGGCCCGTTTGTACTGCCGCTAAGACATGCCCGGGCGTTAAGTGAAAATCCTGTTGAGTTTCTAGTAACTGCTGGTGAAGTTTATTGATTTTTTCTTTTAGCTGGCGATCGGCTTTAACATATTTCTTAGCTTTTTGTGTTTTCGCTTCGGCTTCACGTGTATCAAGTTCTTTTTTACTACCCTCAATAAGCCCTGCCATTTGGGGTGCGATAACGGGGTTAACGCTGCCCATATCTTCTCGCATGGATTCGAGCTTTCTGAGTGCGCGAATAATGTCGTCTTTGTGACCGCCGACAGTTTTTCCTTCTCCATCACCTGCATCAACTGGATGCCAAATCAACACCTCATTGGCCTTTTGCCCATGACGATCGATTCGACCGTTGCGCTGCTCCATCACGTTAGGGTTGTAGGGTATTTCTAAGTGAATGAGGCTGTTACAATAATTTTGTAAATCGATGCCTTCTGATGCTGCATCGGTGGCGAGTAAAATGCGCACTGGTGAATCTTCTGGCGAAGTTTGAAATGCCGCCTTAATTAACTCTCTCTCCTCTTGATCCATTCCACCATGGATTATATCGAGCCGATCGCCACCATAACCTTGCTCAGTCAGTATTTTCTGTAACCACTGTTGAGTGGTTCGGTATTCGGTAAATAAAATAACCCGCTGATTATTCCACTGGCCTTTGGGTTTAAGGTTTTGCTTAATCCAGTTACAAATGGCATTCGCCTTTGAATCGGATTGGTGCTGTGCCCGCTGTGCCCAATCCCGTAATTGGTTGATGAGCTGGCTTTGTTCCTTTGTAAACGGCGCGCTATGCTTGCTCGCCACTTCGATGGCTTCTTCTTGTGCCGCTTCATAATCGTCATCTTTGGCATAATCTTCTTCGGCTTTGAGTAGAGCCTTTCTAAGGATACGCTCTTCCATCGCTGTCGCTTTTTTAAGCTTACCCCCACTTTTCACTGTACTAACGTGCTTTTCTAGAGTTGAAGCAAAAGCGGCTGGCGAAGAAAACAGGCGCTTCTTTAGTAGGCTATTGACAAACTTAGTGCCAATTGCTTTGTAATCTCCATTGGTTGATGACTCTCGGCTGTCACAGTAGGCATTCAGCAGCTGGTGAACAGAACGCTCATCGCTTGTGTAGTTAACCTCAAGGGCATGTAGCTTCCGCGCTGGGTATAGCGGTTTACCTTCTGCATCAACCAGATCAGTTTTAAGACGGCGCACCATCGCTTGCTGAAGTTGTTTTTCATCCGGAAGAATATTACGAGCGAAACGCTGATCGTCCAGTAACTCTAAAAGAGAAGTAAATGACTCGGTATAACCATTATGCGGTGTCGCTGTGAGAAATAGCTTGTGCTGAAAATGTGGCGCAATTTCGCGAATCATACGGGTACGTAAACTTTCCAATGCATAATTGGTAGAGCCAGAAGGTGCAATATTGTGCGCCTCATCTACTACCATAATATCGAATTTACGAGGGTATTTAGCGTGTGCGGGAATGATTTCACGAAGGAGCCTGAGTGGTTCGCCACTTTTCATCCAATCTTGTGAAACAATTAGTCGTGGGAAAGAGGTCCAAGGGTTGGCATGAATACCTCGGTCGCGACGCAACTGACGGATATAATCAGTGTTGACGATTTTAAAATCTAGGCCGAATTTTTCAAGCATCTCATCCTGCCACTTTTGTTGCAGGGAAGCGGGACAGATAACCAGAACGGAACGTGCTCGATGACGAAGTAGCATCTCTTGAATGACTAAACCGGCTTCAATGGTTTTACCTAGGCCTACATCGTCGGCAATTAATAAGTTAACTCGCGCCATATTGATAGCTCGGACTAATGGGTCTAACTGAAAGTCTTCAATACTGACACCACTACGAAATGGCGCTTGAAGAAACCCCCTGTCGGCATTGGTTGCAGCACCCCATCGTACGGCATCTAGAAAAGCATCTAAGCGATCAGCGTCATCAAAACCAGTAATCTCAGGTAGGCCAGCCTTTTCGATGATATGTGCGCCTGGCTCAATCTCCCAAACAACTTGTAACTCCTCGCCTAGCCCATCCTCATCAATAGAGGATAGTGTCACCATGTGCTGTAACGGATAGCCGCTATTGATGGGCTCGGACGCTGCAATGTCTGCAACAACCCATTGGCGACGACGAACAGATACAAGCTGACCAGGCTCAGGGGTTGATATATACGGCCCTGTATTTAGAACTTCTTCCATGACTACTATCCATTGTACTTATTGACGTGCTGTAAAAGTGATTTACCAATTACCTCACCAAGCTTTGGTGGAACAGCATTACCAATTAACCGCCCGATTACTGTTCTTTTTACTTTTTCGCCTGGCTTAACAAACTTATAGCCTTTGGGGAAACTTTGAAACATGGCTCCCTCACGAAGCGATATTGCCCTGTCTTGTTCTGGATGACCAAAACGACCATTGCCATAACCATATAATTGCGTGGTCATAGTTGGCGCAGGTTTGTCCCATGCCATTCGAGCATAGACACTGGGAAACGTCTTTCCTGAATCTTTCTTATGGCATTCTGCTACTAGTTTTTCTGGCCAATCTCTCCAAGTTCCACCTGGCTTTGAAGCCTTAATACGCTTTAAGTTTATTGGCGTTAATGCTGCTGATTGGTGCAATATATCTTTAACGTCAACTCCACCAGCCTTCAAAATTGGTAGTTTACCTACAGCATCCATGACAGTTACATATGGCTTATTACGCCCTGGCCCATGTGTAGGCTTCAACAATTCTATCTCGCCAAACTTTGACGCCAATAAAACCAACCTATTTCTGCTTTGAGGCATGCCATATTCCATGCACCTCACAACACTATACGAGACACAATAACCCTGTTTTTTGAGATTATTTACAAAATCTAAAAACACCTCATGGCGGATTAGATTAGGAACGTTCTCCATTGTTATTAACTCTGGCTTTGATTCCTTAATCAAACGTGAGAATTCGTATAACAGCCTCCACTTATGGTCTTTTGTAGTATCGGTTCCAAATCGATAGGTAGAAAAAGGCTGACAAGGGGCGCAGCCCGCTAACAATTTAATACTGCCTTTTCCCCATTTACTTTTTAGCTCAGCTCCTGAAATTTCATCAACACTCTTTAAAATAAATTCAGCATCGTTATTTGCCTCGAAAGGAAAGCTACACGCAGGATCAATATCTACGCCGACAGAAACCTTAATACCAGATTTCTCTAATCCTTTCGTCAATCCCCCAGCGCCGCAAAAAAGATCTACAGCAGTAATAATGGGGTTAACTGCGGTATTAATTGCTGGCATTTTTACTACCTTGACGCTCTAAATCTAAAATATTAATCAATTCACCGATTTCACACTCTAAATACACACACAACTTCTCAAGCACATCAAAGTCCACCCTTACGGCAGTCTCATGATACAGGCGAGTAATGGTCCCGCGGTTGATACCCGTGTCTTTTGCCACGTCTGAAATCTTCAGTTTTTTCTCTCCCATTAATCGGGATAAATTGCATTTAATCATCTTCAACAGGCCTAAATGATCTACAGGAGGGTAAAAACACTTGCAATAGATCTTTTATGGGTTATATTGATCTTCAGGAGATCATTTTGATTTCTAACAGCTGGTTTTATACTACTAGAGATTCAATTCTATGTCACAAACTTATCTCACCACCCAAGAGCTATCTGATCGAATCAAATACGACACGCGCACTATTCGCGAGCGTTTAAAGGATTCAGTACTACTGGAAGGAGTTCATTATTTCCGGCCGTTTGGTGGCCGCAAGATCCTTTATATCTGGGAAGCCATTCAGGCAGACATGTTTAATGCACAGCCTTCAAATCTTTCTATTCCAATGGCAAACGGAGGTGTTTGTCATGGCTAGTGTACGAACCCGAAAAGGCAGTAATAAGCTGTTTATGGACTTTAGGTACCGAGGGCAACGCTGCCGTGAATTAACGGCATTGGAAGACTCACCATCTAATGTAAAGAAGCTGGAAGCCTTGCTTAAGCGCATTGAAGCTGAAATTACTCTGGGGTCATTTGAATACAGTAAGTATTTCCCTGGCAGTGCCAATATTGCCAAGTTTAATCAGCCGTCGTTGCTAGACAGAGGGCAGCAAACCGCCAAACGTGGCTGTGGTGCATTTTTCAAAGATTTTGCCGAGGTGTGGTTTGGTGAAATGGAATCAAGCTGGCGACGATCTTACCGCTCAACTGTCAGGGGTGTATTAGACCGCCAGCTTTTGCCCGTATTTGGGGCTAAGGAAGTCGGCAGCATCATCAAAGCAGATTTACTTCAATTTCGTGCCTCCCTCGCCAAAGTGAAACACGGAACAAAAGTAGGGTTCTCAGCTGAGCATACCAATAGACATATGAAAATCATGCGAATGATTTTAACTGAGGCCGCCGACCGCTTCGATTTTACGTGCCCTTACCGAAACATCAAACCGTTAAAGATACAAAAGACCGATGTAGATCCCTTTACCATAGAGGAAATCAATCTGTTCTTAAGTCGCATACGAGCTGACTATAAAGACTATTACACGGTGCGCTTTTTTACAGGTATGCGAACCGCCGAAATAGACGGCTTGCAATGGCGTTTTATCGATTTTGAACGCAGGCAAATATTAATCCGTGAAACCTGGGTTAAGGGTCACATTGAATACACCAAAACCGATGGCAGCCAGCGTGAAATAGAGATGTCTCTGCCGGTTTACGATGCGCTTAGGCATCAATATTTAGCCACTGGTGAGGGTAAGTTTGTGTTCTGCACAGGGACTGGAGCCCCAGTATCCAATAACAATATTACCAAGCGTGTTTGGTACCCCATGCTCGCCCACCTAGACCTGCGCAAACGTCGCCCTTATCAAACCCGCCATACTGCTGCCACGCTATGGCTAGCCAGTGGTGAAAGCCCAGAATGGATTGCGCGGCAAATGGGACATGTGAATACCGAGATGTTATTTCGCGTTTATAGCCGCTATGTACCCAACCTTACTCGCCGTGATGGCTCTGCTTTTGAGCGTTTGTTAACCAGTAATTTTGTCATACAAGGGGATCATAATGGATAAAACAAACGTAGTGCATTTTTTAACCGAGCAAACTAAGCGTAAAGCACAGAAAAGGGAGTTCAGGATGATTGCCCAATTACTGGCTCAACAGCTTCATATCAACCAAGGGGATCACCTTGTGCTGTTTCTAGGCAGTGGCGATGAAAGAACCAATGTTGAGGCCATTGCTTATTGGTTAGCCGAGAAGGGCCAGTACATTGAAAACATGAAAGCCATACAAATAGATCCGCTTAATCGCTTATTCGACGAGCTTAGCAAGAAGCTTCATATCTTTGAGCTGGGGCAATAGCCATGCGCCCTTCGTTTAAGCACACTTCCTTTAAACATATGGGCAATTGGCTAATGCTTGTTTTAAGCATCAGTTTAATTCAGTGGCACTCTATTCAATTCTGGATGAAGGCTACTGGCGAAATTGGCTTGCTTTGGTCTATCGCCATTGAAGCTGCCGGGCTTTGGTTGTGGTGGCAGCGTTACAAGCTGTTAGCCTGTACTGCGTCAGTTATTTTAATAGCAGGCCCCATGCTAGGACTTGCACTTCCTATGGTGGATGCCATTACACAAAATACAGCCAATATCCTACAACATGGTAAGCGATTGGCAGCCAGTGAAAGGGCAATTCACCAAATTGAGAGTTCTTTAGCCAGTTATCAACTCACCAGCCAAACACGAACGGGGTGGGCTGCCCGTATTGATGAAACTCAGTACGATTTAAGTATTGCGAACCAACGTTTCGACCAGCTTATAAGTGATACCCCTGGCCCGTTAAACGCTTCAAAAGTGGTTGTGATTGTTTCGATTGAGGCGGTGGCTCTTCTGGTGTTACTGCTGACCCAGATACTCACCATTGGCAAACTTAGCAACATTTCGAAACCTGCAACGTTCATCAAGCCACCTCCTGAAACAGTGAGCGGTCACCAGCCTGTAGGCTCTGTAGGTAGTGCATCTGGTGATTCGACAGAGTCGCAATGTATCGAAACGCTGGCGCAAGGTATTGCGACAAGGTTAGAGCAGGCACTACTAGACGAGGGTATTAGTCAGGCTGAATGGGCACGCCGAAACGGGGTTTCGGCAAAAAACGTTTCATTGCTTCGAAATTATATAAAACGCAAAAATTTGGGGCAGGAGCTAATTTCAAAAAGGGAAATGACACGCATTAACAAAATATTACCTTAATTCTATATGGCCCGCATGCAGGGTTGCTAAACCGCCATATTAGGGTAGCAAGCCATGAACCTGAATTACTTTTGCCCACACTATATTCAAGAGATTACACAAGTGTCATATACCAAGATCACACCAAGCCAATTACTAAACGCCTTCAATCTTGGAATGAGTAAATGGACGGCACTATATGGCAGCCATATTCAGGGAGATTTCCTTAATGAACTGATTCATTTACTTCAGCAGGCTGATTTTGGAGTGATTAACTTTAGCATTACTGAAAACCAGCGTGAATCCATACAAGGTATCGTAACAAGCATGTATGAGTACTTAAATATTACCCTCCCTGTGGACAAACGATTTAACTACAGTGATTTTTTAGAGGTAACCGACCTCATAGATGAAGACTCTGCAAAAAATAACCCTGTTGTATTCATTATTCATGATGCAATAAATCTAGATAGGACTGAAATCTTGCCCCATTTAGCATATGGACTAAGAACCGTTATTGATAAAGGAAGCTCCATAAATTCAATATTTCTTGGAAGCTCGCCAGGCGCATTAGAGCCATTATTTAACAATAGCCGAAAGCCACTTTATAAAAGTATTCTAATTCATGGAATGTCCATGGAGTAGTGCGTGATCAAAATCATCTCCAAGCTAGTTAAATCAAACAAAATCTAAAAGGATTAATAATGAGCAAAAAAAACACAATAGATTTACACACCACTAAAGTAGCCATTAACGCTGTTAACAACATTTTTATAAAGTGGGATTGCACGCTTGAAGATAAACTAGCCCTTTTGGGCCTGTCAGAGCCTGAATATAGCTTCATATCAGATGATACAAATGCAGTAAATTTAAGTGATGCTTTAAACCGGCGTATTAGTTACTTACTAAATATTTATGAGTGTTTGTATATTTTATTTAGCAATCCGACAAATAGGTATGGATTTCTAAAGCTCAACAATAACACCAAGCTGTTTAATGGTATGACACCCATGGATTACATGACAAAACACGGCACCACAGCTGCATTAAGTGATGTCTATCACTACCTTGACGGAATCCGATATCAGTAAATTTAAAGGTAGTAATAAAGGAAGGTGTCATCTTAGATACGTTGGCGATCTAAGTCAGGCGACTAGCTTAATTTTTTATCTTTTTAGTGCTTTAACGAGTCGCTTTCGCATCTTAACAGGATCAACTCCTCCAGTAATGATCCCAGTTATTGCAGTCTTTTGTTTTTCTGAGAGCTTACAACCGGAAAGAGTCATATTCCCAACAATAGAATCGACCCGCCTTTTCAAGTCATTCACTTTAATAACCTACTAAATCTTGTGTGGTTGTCTAATGCTCTCAGTACACTTGGGAAGTACCTTAAGTGATAGATAATAAGCTACTTGAATTTGGATTTTTTGTGGCGAGCGCCAAAGAATATAGCCACTGTGGCGCAAATTGTAAGCCAAATAAAACCAAAAATAACTGCATACTCAAACATTAGCCACCCCCTATATTCTCTATTTAGTATAGTAAAAAATGTATAGAAATCACTCATAAAATATACATTGGCCATTTAGTCAAAGCCAATGTATTTAAGCTATAACTACTTACAGGCCAGTTTGTATGCCATGCCATTGATGTTGAACCCACCACTCAATCGAGAGTCCTGGCCGGGACCACCAAACCAATCAACTTGAAAACCTAGAACACCATTAAAACCGAGTGAGACTAGTTGTTTCTTAAGATTTTCTAATCTTCTTTCGTACTGGGCACTAACATCTTTTGCTGATGTTAATGTGTACCAATAAGTTTCATTTAAGTCTCTAATAGTGCTAATTTTACATCCTTCAAACGGGTGTTCATCTAATGTTAAAAACCCGTACCAAGTTCCAGCATTGACGTTCAGGCACATTAAAGAGATCATTAAAAATAGCATGGATTTTTTAATCATTTGACCTAAACCCCTAGCTTCAACCTGCATTCGCTGGCAATTATGTCATAACCCATTATTTGCTTCGTAAGTGGGTTATAGCTTGGAACCTGTTTCCAGTCACTCCTTGGTAAACGCTTCAGGTTTCCGCCCACAAAATAGTGTTTACCGGCCTCTAACATTACCCTAGTTGTATATAATCCCGCACTTTTACCTGCCATAGTGCCTTTTCTATCGGTATTGCAAGCTGCTGTAATTTGGTGAGCCCCCGGTAGAAGCTGGAGTTGTGTTTTTGCAAAAAAACTTAAAGGTTTACCATCAATCTCCTCTATGTAGACTCCACTACCTAAACCAAACCCATTTGATGGGTGGCTCTCTAAAATAGCTATTTCATTCTTTGCTTTACCGGGCCCATCATAAATTTGTGTTACACCATGCCCAAACATTGACGCACACCCACTTAATACAATCGGTGCAATTAAAACCAATGACCTTAAAGCTTTCATATTAAATCCTTTTCAATTACCTACATGTACTCATATTGAGTACATGTAATTTTAATGCCCTATAGATGGTAGTCAAGGGGCACGTACTCATTTTGGATACATAGAGTTTTGTATGCAGAATGAGTACATGCAGAAGACCATTGCCTCAAATAAATACAGAAATCTCATTGATTGGCTTGTAGCTGCCCGAAAGAAGAAGGGGCTAACAATCCGAGCCTTGGCTGGTGATTTAGAAATAAACCACTCAGCAGTTCAGCGTATAGAGTCTTTAGAAAGACGACTGGATGTGAATGAATATGTGATTTATTGTAAGGCCCTCGGGGTTAATCCCCATGAAGGCCTTGATATGCTCTAAGAAACTACCAACAGTTTACTTATTTTTTGACTATTTTTTTCCATTTGCGTTGTTACAGCCAGCAAGTACAAACCAAATCTATACCCCCAGTCTGGCGGCCTTGAAGATGATTTTTCTACCGTTACAGGTGCATCAGAATAATAATCTAGCTCTATGTAGCCATTTTGTTGTTGAGCATACTTATTAACCACGTCCCTCATCTGATAGTTTTTCCAATCATATGAATTTAGCCAGTAGCTCCACTGTTTCTGCCTATCTAATGAGTTAGATGATTTACTTGAAACTAGTGATACCCGATAGGCTGGTACACGCCTGCCGTTTGAGCCTTTTTTAAACAGTCCCAAATAATCAAACAATTTTAGGTATTGTGATAAATCGTTCTTCCTATTAAATCGCAATCCTGAGTTCTTCAGGCGACCATTATTAATAAAATATTTAATACAGGTATCAATAGCACTCCGTTTAGTAGCTGGTAGTGAATTATAGTTTTGCACCATGGACTCAGCCGTTTTTAAGTGCCGGGCTTGGCGAGGAAAATCTAACATGAATCCTTGCCCTTGCTTTCCCCAGCTAGGTTCGCGATGCCGGTATGTGTTGTGCCCTGCGCCATCGAATCTCATTGAGAATATATCATTGGCACAACTAGCTGACGACGCTAGTCTAACTCTATCAATTTGATATTTTTCAGCCAAAACAGAATCACTCAAACCAGTAGAAAATTTATCTATCAATGCCTGCCATACATCAAATTCAATTAAACGTTCACGGCTAGTCTCACGGTTGAATTGACCAATACGTTTTTTATGAGGGTCTCGCCACCCGGTCAAATCTGGTTTACTAGCAATTATTGATAACTGATGCTTACAGCGTTTGCTGATGGTTTTCGTACTGTAACGATTATTAGCACCCAATTTCTCTACCTGCCGCACAGATACACCCGCAATATGAGAAAGCGTTTTTGCATCTAGCTCTGGCACCAATTCAGCCCTATATATGCTAGATATCCAGTGCACTGAATGAGCATAGTGTTCTAGGCTCATACCAGGGCTTGAGTGACCAAGCATACGGGCTAATTCATACAACAGTTTTTCACTCGGGTAGCTCTCGTCATATTTACCAAATAGCGCCACATATTCTCTCTCTAGTTGGTTACGATCAAATGTCGGCAGTACTCCCTCCCAGTCATCAGTAGTTTTTAGATGCAGGCTACTCCATCGCCATAACGCCCATGTTCCACACGAATGCCTTAGGTGATGGAATCTTGTATATGGATCTCCTGTTATAGATTGTAAGACGAATTGGATATGTTCGAAAATTAGCTTCTCATTAATATAGATATCCTCAATTTCACTAAGATTAAACAGGTAATCACCTTTGGTAGCACCATGATCTAATCGAAATGTAATTAGGGAGTTAATTTCCTTCAGATGTTTTTCTGGTATCTGTACTCCAATTGCCAGCCTACGAGTAGCATTTATCGATTTTAATTTTCTAGCCATATTCGCTCGAACTAAAAACTCTTGTTTACCTGTACGCGTAACATCACATATCCTTGATGCTATTACCTCTCTGCGGCGCATTCCGGTATAAAACCCTAGAATTAGAATAACCAATCTAATTTTCATCAAGCGTCGCTCTGGAATATTTGCTCTTAGTTGCCTAATTAATCTACGGTATTCGTTAACCGCGGCATCAAATTCATTGTGCATAATAATTTTTGCATCGACACCCGTGAATTTATTTATTCCACCCCCCCATGGCGATCCTGAAACAATGTCTTCTACACCGTGGTAATAAACCAGATACAAGTGGTAGTCCTGAAAATTTCTAATTAGCGCTTCCTTACCACTACCTGCCTCTATAGCGCTTTCATACAAATCCGTTAATTCATCTGCACCAATATCTACTGGGTTAATGGAGCCAAATACATCTAATAGCCTTTGTGAGACTGAATAGAATTTAGTTAACATACTAGATCGATTAGTTTTATTGCCCCAATGATTTTCACTAATCAGTCTTTGAGCAACCCATAATCCTAAAAAATACAATGTTGGAGATATTCTGCCAGCTGCTGGCAAAATGAGAGCCGAGACCTTGTTGGAAATTACCGACGGCTTTACAGACAAATCACTGCCCAACCATTCTTTTATTTTCGCGTAAACCTCACTATCAGATTTACCAATTTTTGAATGTCCTACCGTCTTTCGAATAGATGGTTTAAATGAGGAGGGTAGCTGGCTTTCAATTGAATTGAGTAACGCTGGAGCTCGACCAGAAATCAGCCTATAGTAACAGCTCGGAGCTAGCGTCCTGTTATCTATAGCTCCTGTCGCACAATCGTTTATATAGGCCGGTATTTGAAATGAGATGGCACTAGAAATTGCATTAATGAATTGACCCTGGCTATTAATCTTTAACGATTTCCATGTCACTCCTAGATTTATATAGCTCGCCTTCACAATTCCAAACCCAGATTTTTTTGACGGCCTAATAAAATGTTTATGACATTGTTTCTCATACCATATATTCAATAACGATAATGTAGTTGGATCAGGGTTCCAGATTTGATCGTTATTATTAATACCCTCAATTGCTAACTCATACCATATATGGCCATTTAGTGATTTTGGGAGTTCGTTCAGTTGCACGATAAACTCATTAATTAATTCTTTTCTGAGTAATAATCCGAACCTCATAGCGGAATACATAATAAGACCACATAAATCCTGAACGTCTAAGTCTCTACACGCCCTTAGACTCTGCTTAAATTTCTTATCCAACTGATTTATGACGCCAACTCCACTCATAGAGCTTATATTGATTCTAGCGGCAGGGCGCTTCATTTCTACTACGGTAGGAAATGCATTAATCTCAAAATCGGCTAATTTATTATCGAACAAAAATTCCATTACTAGAAAGCTCGACTTTTTTACCTGGTCAATTGGAAAATTTTTAGCTAACTGAACGATCACCTGCTCATATTCGCGCCTGGATACTAATTTTTCAGTATCTAGGGAGTTCTTAATCCACGGACATACTAAGTGGAGGATATTCAATATCTCGACATTCACCTTAATAGCCCCTGCACCAACTGAATATCAAGTTCATTAATAAGCCGAACCATATGTGATCGAATTTCAGAAAAGATGCAATTTAAACCCCTAGTGTGATATCGCTCCCAATAATTCTCACCACGACTGGCATGGCCCAATAACGTATCAATGGCATGAACTGAACAGTTATTATCAAGTAAAAATTTACGAATATATTTTCGGTTGGAATTTAATGGCAGGGGTGTAAACGTCTTCAAATACTGGTTTATGGATTTCGGTCGAGCCTCAGTGACCGAGAGATCTGATTCTATAAAAAATACTGTGATCCCAGACATATTTGATACAACTAATGGGGGCAGACGCTTAATTAACTTCCCTAAATGCTTTTCGTACGCCTCAGAGAAGCTATACGTCAGTTCATGGCAGGGGATATTACGAGTGTGGAATTGATCTTCAGAATCTTTATCACGCAGCACCGCCACCGTATTGCCAAATACAAAATCGCTTGTTTGCAATAATGGCTGTCGGATCGCTCTGTAAGCAGTTAATAGCCCCTGCGCATAAATGCAATAAACGGTATAAAGATTATGGTATTCCACCCACCAACAATCCGCTTTGTCACTGCGAATAGCGTTAAGGTTTGAACGCATTGCGACTAATACACTACTAATATGCTCTGAAACCGGGAGGTACCTACCTCCAATAAAGCCCATAGGGGAAAGATGATCGGTACGATTAGCAGTCAAATTGACCAATTTAGCAACAGGCATGGCTATCTCTGCATAGATATCTGCGATTTTATCGGTCGCCAGAACTGTATAAAATTTTCTGGATGACGCTGTGGGTAAATGATTCGTGAATACTAGTGATGCCGCTGCTGCCTCATGTTTAGCAGCGCACAACAATGTTAGATACCGCTGAATACGTGAAATGGTCAACCTAGATCGATCGGCTTTTATCAGTTTCCGGAGCTTTGATGAGAGTTTATGGTTTTTAGCAAATGGCCTTGCTGGTATCTCGTCCCCATATAACTTTCTAATACTCTGACCAAACCCAAACAAGTCAGGCAACTCAATGTAGTGTGTATCTGTAGCTATACTGCATTCGGCGGCCTCATCATTCACCAAATTTTTAAATTGCAGGTCTAGACTACCAATTAACCATGACCCTGAGTCTAGATCGTACGCTATTGTATTTTCACTAAACACCAGAGCCTCGCGCTCAGAGCCTCTCACCATGTTTAAGTTTTTAATACGATCAGGATGACTACTAGTGGCAAATATTCCCAAAATAATTAAACAAAGCGTTGAATTACTCTGCTTAGCATTCTTTCTATTCAATGTATGAAACAGTTCTTGAACATCCTCATCCGTTAATAGCTGGCTCGACATCATTAGATACTGGTTCTGTGACTCTATGGCGTTTACAGCCCCACGAGCCCGCAATTTATCCTGGAATGCCTGGGCAAATGTTGGGATTGAAAATTGACGGGAGTAGATCCATTCTGTTGGGCTATCTATCTCTGATGGCTCAACATCCAATTCCTGCAGCTCATCCATCAGTTGCTCATCAGTAATGTCCTGCGTGATGGAATAAACATGGGGGTACTCGGCATCATCATCTGGATCACCTAGCACCACCGCTGTACAGGTCTCCCACTGATTAAGGTTATCTATGCCACGAATACCTAAATTTTTTCGATGAAAATCAATGTGCTGGGTTCTAGGGCCAGCCTCACGACGTATAACTGAGATGTCGCAGAGAACATCAAGGAATTGATGACTCACCTCAAATTGCTGGCGTAATTCATTCTCCTCATCAAGTAAACTCTGCTCCAGCACAATAAACTCATGACGCAGAGCTGAAAAACTGTCAATACTCTGAATATCGATTTTATCTAGCCAAACCTGGCCAGAATTGAACTCCGTAATTTTTCTTATAAGGAGATTAAATGAGTAAATATCATTCTTAGTTAGATTTAGTCCCTGCTTCTTCGATTGATAACACCCTACAAATAACGCCTGCTGTAAACGTAAAAACACCTTTTGTTCTGAGCCGTATGAGAACGCTAGTCCGGAATACAACGGGTAATCTCGGATAATCCCTCGGGCCATTGATTTAAATGCTGTAACACCATCATGGCCGATTTTTTTTTGGTGTTTACAGATTTCATTGTTTTTGGTTACTAGCTCGGACGCTAGGGGTTGGAATTCTCCCGCTACTGAAGAGAGGTTCTCGAATCCACTTAATTTTAGGATTGTAAGATAATTATCAGCTACAGGTACTAGGCATTGCAGACTGTCAGGGCCTTGCAGCATCTCAATAAATTTGGGGAGTTGGTTTTTAGCTGCCTGAGAAATTGGCAACTGACTAATACTCTCTATTAAATTTTTATTCATTTAAGGACATTTTCCGTTAGCTATAGCAAGCGCCCTACGGTCGGGCGCAGTATTGAAGCCACCTTCACGGGACCTCATTACTCAAGTAGCCACGTACTGCCCACTTTTCGGCCGAAAATGCCCAAAAACAGGATTTTTTGAGTATATATTCAAATTATTTTCATTTAGGCGAAAAAAACCGCCAATTGGCGGTTACAGCATATTTAGTTAGGTGATTAAGTCATCCATTTCAATACACAATGAATTCACATGCTAAGACGCTTTTCCCTTGCCTCCACCATTCAATTTGTCATCGGCAGCCAATTTAATCTCCTTTCCCAGGTCAACCGAATTTTTCTTAACCGTAGACCTTTGAACCTTAAAACCGAGAACATTTAAAATAAGGGTGGTTCTATATATGGCTTCCGTTTTAGTAATTTCTTCCTCTTTTACCAACTGCCTGCAAATTAAAGCCCCCAATCTCCTAATGAGCGTTGCTGAATATATTTTCGTTGATTGCTTCTTCGTAATTGGCTTGGGGACCGGCTTATTACAAGCTCGCATCATTTGGTTAAAGATTACTATCCACTCATTTGCCTTCATATCTTTTGGCAATTTCAAAATAAGAGCATTCTCAACCGTTTCGTTGTTAATCTGAACTTTTGATCTTGTGGAGTCATACATAAAGTCACTAAGTGTTTTGGGGTACAGAGAACTCAACCACTCATCTCCGGCAAGCGAAAGCCTAATAGCGTCCCCGAAATGCATGCCATTTGTAAGGGGTTCCACATGGACCATTACCCAAGAATAACGTGCTAAGAGCTCCTTATTCTTACTATCAGATTGATTGGTATTTACTTCTCTATCTTCATAATCCAGCGGAGACAATCCATGATATGACAAATCAGAAGGCTCTTTATATTGATTAACTTTCGGCCCTTTAAATCTATCTCTTTCTGGATGATAGTAAGATGTGGTAATTTCTTCGTTTTTGATATTTTGCCGGATAGAGATAAGAAGTTTCATTGGATTCAAGTCCAAGTCGAATTTCCTGGTAAGAATATTAGATACCGATTTAGGAGAATCCATCAACTCGTAAATCAATTGACTGCAAACTGCCACCTCGAGGGCATGAGTAAAGGTAAAGATATTACCCTCCGACCTAACCGCCTCATTAAGAACCCTCTTAATCACCTTCTCTAATAAAGGTATATATATAGGGTAATTTGCCTGTATCTTAGGGTGTATTTGAATTTCCTTGCTAAATGCCTTGGTTAAAGGTTCGGCATTAAACTGATGGTTTAGTCCAAGGCCTGTTTGGATTTCTTCTCTTAACTCCCCGCTTAAAGGGTCGAAGTCAAGTGGATGGGAAGGTTCGAGCTGGGAAAAATGCCAACGCTTATTATCATAGGAAGATATAATCTTTTTTCGCAATTCAGTTGTAAGTAACTCTTTTGATATTCTATTTAGTTCTGCACATAGTTCAGAACAAGTGAAAAATTTTTTATTCTCCTCATCTTTTTCGCTAAAGTTCTTTTTTTCATGAGTCCAATTTTCTGAGTAATTATAAAAGTCAGTAGCAAGGGACCCAGCAATATGATTTTCAAATTTACCTATCGTTCTTAAATCGTAATCATGCATACTCATCTTTTCATACTTACTGTCGCTGCCCGCCTCTCCCTGCTTCATTCGAAACTGACTTATGATTGCTGATGACCTAGATTCCACCATCTCTTCTAGTGACTCTGATTTACCCCCCTCAACCTTATTACAACCGCTGATTAACTCCACGGTCGTTTCAATCTCACTTTCAACATACTTATCAATCAATTTTTTGTACTTGGCTAGTACATTATTTTCCCTATCTGCTCGCATCCCACAAACCTCTGCACCAAATGAAGAAATAATACAATGGTTGCATTTAGAGTGCAAATAAACACCACAAGTACAACCAAAAATAATCTTCGTAAACTATACCCACTTCGCCAAGTTAATTTTCCACTTGGTTTTAGCAAGGCTAAAAACAACACCTATTAAATAAGGATCAGACCATGTCAGTTAAGCAAACCGCTAAAAGAGCAAAGGTAGTCGTTGAGTGTGGAAAGGAGATTTACCATTTGGAGTCCATGCGTTCCGAATATGGTGAGCATTCCGTCATAAATAAGATTGCTGTTGTATTGGGGGAACGAGAAGCCCTTCCTACGGCTGACGCTTTTAAACGTGCCAGCCAAATTCTCATGGATATGGACAAGCTTAAGAGACAAGAATTTGGGTTCAAAGAGATGAGGGCAGAGATGAAACGTGACTCGTTAACTCATCATAAAGCAATTCCAGAGTACTGGATGACATTGGGGGAGGCGTAGCCATGGCTGATGTTATCTGTAAAAACTGCAATGAGCAGTTTGACCCAACCAACTACAGAGTAAATGGCGCTGCTGGTTTAAGTGGCGCTGCAGCCGGGGCACTTATTGGGTCCAGAATTGGGCTCGCTCTGGGCCCGTATGGGGCCATTGCGGGGACTATCCCTGGCGCAATTATAGGAGGCATTTTTGGATCCACGGCTTCAAGTAAAATAACTAAGTGCCCATGTTGTGGCTCCATTATGGCTATTTAAGACAAATGACACGGCGTATCAATAAAACCTGACACGCATTCAACAAGTCGCAACTTTAGCGCCCTGAAAAAGGTTTTTCCGGGCGCTTCTAACAATAAGAATATGACCATGAAATACAAAACACCATACCTCTCCGTTAGATGGGATTCACTGAATTATGGGACACCTACAGTCATTCTAACCCTGCCTGAACTACCTACATTCCATGCTCTGGAAGTAGATATGATTCTCAACGAATCCTTTTCACTATGCCCTGGCATTACCTACTCAACAGACGTCCCTTATTTAGCAACATCAACGATTAGAAAAAAGCCCATAGTTAATGGACTCGAATTAGATCGGGTAATTTTACGATCTACCGGCCAAGTGTTTAACCTAGAACGACAGATTCATATTCCTCTACTGGCGCAAGTTAATGACCTATTTGAACTCAAGGGTGATCAAAGACTTATCCCTATCACGGTTCGTGCTTTCGTGGAGGGGCGCTACGAGTACCGTTACGTTCTATGCCTAGTAGCTGCAATCAAGGGGCTTCTCTACACCTTAGCTCGCAAACTGCACTTATTTATTGCCCAATCAGCTAAAGAAGGTAATAGCTCTTTACACTTTATTCCGAGCTATTCTACAGACTCCCTGATTGTGCCGGCTGAATATACGCTTCCGAAGTATGCTCGTATGGAGGCTGTTTGAATATGGATATGGACCTAAAATCAATTAACTTAGAAATTAACGCCTTTGTAAGCCTAAAACAGCATGCTGTTGAACCCGTGTTTTCAGATATTATAGCGGCGGCAAAACAACATTTACCAAGTATCTATAATGAATTCATTTCAATGTTTAATACCGAGGAGGAACTAACGTCTAAGTGCCTTAGCTATGAATACCCACTGCTAGATGCGCTTGGGATTGATTTTCTGATTGGATTTAATGGAAAACGGTATGCCATTGATGTCACCAAAGGGACCAGGTCTACCGTCAAACAGAAGCTCGCCAAGCTAAATGAAAGGGCTGATTTCTACCGTATGATTGATGCCATACCTGTAATACTAAGGTCAAAATCTGCGTATATCCCAAGCAGGATTTTAGAATACATTGAGCAGTCCAAGAAAAATGGAGTTGTTACTGACTGTAGGCTTGGCAAAAACCTAGAGTTACTTAGTAATAAATTACAGTGCTTTATGCCTACTAAGGCTGAGCTAAAGAACGTAGATTTCTTAAATTCCCCCTCCCCAACACATACTGTAGAGCACGATGGGATTATCTACGGTGTACATTTCTATACGGGTAGCAATACCAACCTAATGCATAAGGTTGAGCTTATTGATCAAGATGCAATCACCTATACAGACAACAACCTGGTTCCTCTGGTTATCTATTCAGAGTCAGGCTTAATGTACGAGCATTTCTCAGACATATTGGAAAAGGCTACAATAATTAAAGGGATCCCTGTGTGTGAAGTTAAATACTGAATTCAAAACGGTGTTACTAATCCTAAAAAATAGGGGCTTAATATTCGCGATGTGAATCGCCCCTCTTAAATTACCGGTGGACTAATACAGGGTACGAACTTCATTTAAGCGGTAACCACTTTCTATTAAGGATCTTTTGAAAAATGAAATTATTCCTTCTTTCTCTTCATCCTGATCACGGTTCCATGAATTATACCTATCTCTCATATCCGTTATGCTCAATAGGTATTCGATTTTATCAAGCATATCTGACAAATTTTCAAAAACATTCAAATATGTAAGGTCTACTTTTTCATCGTTTTTATAGACCCACTCAATTGCAAGCTTCCTTCCAAAAAGTTGATAACACTCAATACCATGGGTATTCGGTATATTATTTGAATTATCCGTAGGGCCATTAATTGACTCTATAACCCTCTCCACTGCATCTAATTGATTATCTTGATTTGATAAAAACTTACCCTTGGTTAACTTAGCACCACAAATCTGAACATCTTCGGTATCAACAGTCGGACTAAGAGATAATCCATACTTGGCAAATACCTGTGCCATATTCACTTTAACAATTCTATCCTCATAGTCATGGGAGCTATTTATTAATAGTGCAAGACACAACTCGCCATATAGCGCACTTGCATGCTTGGCTATAACCTCTTCGGAAATATCTCGAGTATCAGCGTCTAGCAAGATAATTGAAGTATCTACACCATCTGAGTACCTATCAAATAACTCTCTTTTCTCTGCTTCCATTAACCAAAATTCTGTCAAATTGGTATATTTTGCCTCATAGGTTAATTGGGCTTCTTCTAGAATTTTACCGATACAGGCTGCAATACTAAGAAAAAGCTGCTCTAGGTTTTCCGTAAGTTCAATTTCATAGCGCTTTGCTAATACCTCTAATTGTTTCCTGTATTCAAGGTACTGATCTGTTTCTTTACTTGGCTTTGGATACTCTCTCTTTAGTAAAGCCTCCTTTTTGTCAGCACTAAGCCCCCCAAGCTCAGGCCTATCCGACATATACTCATTACAGCTCTGCTCCCAGCTAGCAATTTCAGATTGATTGCCTTTTTGCTCCTGTTGAAAGGCACTCTTTAAACCCTCTAAGCTATCTAGTTCATCTTTCATATTTTTACAGTCACTTTCAAAAGAATCTTTTAACTCAGTTATAGCCTCTGACTCCTCACTTTTCACACCTGCCAGTGCCATATTACTTAACTGTTCACGGCTGTAACGCGAATCAAGGTGTAGCTGAAGCATTTTGACTTCCCAGTCCTCAGGAAGCTTAAGATATGTTTTTTTAACAACAGTCCTGAAGTGGAAGCTATCGCCAGGCGCAATTGGACTAAGTTTATCAATCAATGGACCGATTTGATTAAAACTGGCTTTGCTTTGACTATCAATCCATTGGGATATTTGGGACTGACTCACACCACAAATACCTCCCATCGCATCCTGGCTATAACCTTGACGCCCTGCTAACAAGAGCACCTCTTTAGTATAAGGGTGACGATCAGAGGTAACTTTTGGGTGGAGTAACGTTTCTTCCCCTAGGTCTCTTATACTTTGACTTAGCCAAGCTTTATTTATTTCATTCTTATTTAACTTCGTAGGATTAGTCGATGCCACTTCATGCACTTCCATATTTCAATTCCATTAATTTTTAAAAATTTAAGTGATTAACAAGCCTGCAACTTACATTTACCCGCTTGTTGACTGCCGTCAATTTAATGAATGAAAACAGACAAATCAACTTAACTATAGCTTATAAAATACTTATATATGGCTTATATATAATGATTGTACGGTAGAGGTCACTTTTCTCTAAATAGACCCATAAGGCCTGCATTTACCACATACTTATGCAGTGGGAGGCTCAGCCAGACAGCCTCCCAACGAGAAAAAAACACTCCCTTGAGAGGGAGAAAATTCAAAGCTATTTAGAGTAGTTGCATTTTTAAGGCTATATAAAACACTTATAAAACCCTTATATAATATAATTAGGTATCACCGATAACTGAAAAGGATCGAAGACATTACTGCAGTAGATCGCTCCGACTTTAAACTGACATAAATCAAGAGAAGGGGGG
>MAAA01025570.1_pt1 | contig 40312 bp, 21 predicted proteins | sample 1115971 | NCBI WGS metagenome assembly MAAA01 (sample SAMN04961123, study PRJNA320927) | seawater metagenome | isolation source: sample BD02T6 sea water enriched with oil for 6 days | place: USA:Gulf of Mexico | collected 2013-07-27 | reverse complement strand
GCTGGTCATTATGCCTTCAGAATTTTCAGCTATTAAAGTCGAGTTCTGAACTTGTGGGGCGTCTTTTGCCAGTTCGTCCCTTAAAGGCTGCATGCTATCTTGAATAATTTTTTCTTCGTATTCAATTTCTTTAAGTTGCACTTCGGTTAGCAGTATTAATTCATTTTCACCTGTCACATGCATTACATCAACAATTTCAATTTTTTGTAACTCATACTCCATTGTGTGAATAACAACACCATCACTTCTAGTTTCTTGTGAAATTTCTTTCAGGGACTTAATTAACCCTTTAGACTCCGATTCCCTGAGGTCTTTATTATCTTGTAAATCTTTTCTTACAGCCTCCATGTAGTCAGGAATAGCGTATACGCTTATTTGCTCTGCACTGTCAGTTTTAAAGACGGAGCTAAACTGGTCATAAATAACATCACTACGCTTGCGTGTTGCCATACAACCTTTAGATGTGTTTTCTACATATAACGTAATATTGTATTTACTTGGTAGAGGTTGGTTTTCTTTACCATCAATATTTAGCAATATTATGTGTTTTTCAAGTACTGCTTTTTTGGTAGCCGGTTGATTATTAGCAGGCTGAGCGGGCTCGTCTCGTAATACCCCATATTGCTTGGGAACTTGCACCCTGTGTAACGCCGCGTCTATGGCATTTGAAAACATAAGGTTAGGGCCGTTGTGTAACTCCCATTTTGCGGTGCTGTCGGTGGTAATTTCCAGCAGGAAAATGACAGGCATTTTCGTATTGGAATTAACTAAAAATACCTGACCATTGTCCAGTTTGTCGTTAATAGCACCAAAGTTATCAAATACTTTAGAGTAGTTATTTGGCAAACCGTGCTCGGCTGCATTGTGTACTGGTTCGCCGCTATTGCGGGGGCCATGATTACTTTGCACGGTACGCTTGGCCATTAATGGGGATTCTATGTATTGCAAATCGGCCCAGTAAAGTTCGTGGCCTTTTTTTAATGTGAGCATGTTCGTCCTTGAATATTGATTTCACTTCGAACTCAAAGGTGAATTAACATATTAATTTATTATTCGCAATGATTGTCTATTATTACATAACAGGGAAATGGATAAAGTGGGCCTTATAGAACTGAGTACAAATATTAGGCTATTTATACCCAGCGGAATTTACTTCAAATCCTCTACAGATTTCGTTCTGACTTTTAATGCAAAAATGGTGTTTTCTGGGACATTGCCATAATTACACCCTCCATCTCTATTTAGTGTGGAACATAAACTTAATTCATTCACTGGGTCCTGGTCTTGCCCTAGGCTTTTATAACCAGGCTCAAATGTTTTGACTTCACCGTTTATAATATTAATGGCGAATATTTGCGCTTTCCCTTTTGCACCTTCATCGGAATCACCAGCATTTTCATCGATATCACGATAGGTTGAAGATATTAGCCAGACTGTTTTAGAACCATCACCAAAGCTTAATTGATTCGCAGTACTCCAGAAGTCATCACTAGTAAACCAGCTTTTTATAGTTGTTGATTTAAGTAATGTAGTCGTATCTTTTACACCAAAGTCAACTAACCTGGTTAGTTCCTTTATAGTGGGTAAGCGCCATTCTTTGCCATTTACGTCAGCAGGAATATTTGGATTCCAGTCGATTACCTCTTCAAGCCCGTTAACGTTAATTACCGGTTCCCATACTAAGTTCCAGCGATGACACCGGCTGGGAACGAGGGCTACAACGGCTGCGCAGCTATTCATAGCGATCCCCTCTATTTCAACTGCACCAGTTCCATTTATATCCACACTCAAATCAACTGGATCTACCCAAGCACATAGAAATGGCAGCGTACATAATAATGCAAGAATTCTAAGGAATGGCTTATTAAAATTATTTGAGTATATATTCATTACTGTCACTTAATTTTATTCTTCTGGTGAAAATTCAGGATATAAACTGCTGTAACCCTGAATCACGTAAAACAAACCGTTATCGGTGCGCTCTAATGCATCGGCTTCAGGAATGTCTATTACAAATTCAATATTACCGTCGCCATTAAAATCCCCCAGGGCACGCAGGTTTTTACCGGCTGTATCGATACTAAGGTTACGAATAATCTCTACACCGGCATCGATTGTGGTGCTATTTAATTCCTTGCTGGTTAAGTTGGCATTGCCTGCTAATTTAAAAATTAAACCTTCACCAGGGGCATCTGGGTTGGGAGCGTTAATTAGTAATTCGCCAAAACCATCACCGTTATTATCGGGCAATACCGCTAAGCCACTACCCAGTGCTAGCTTTTCAGTAGTACTCCATACCGTACCAAAAAAATCGCTTAGGTTGTCCATGCTTAAATTGGCAGGCCAGTTTCCTACACCGCCTTTTAAGATCACTACGTCGCCTAGTTTGTTAGGAGTTTCTTCATCGGTACTGTTGGTTTGAGCGATAATGAGTTCTGGAATGTTATCGCCGTTTAAATCCCCTGCTGCCAAGTATTGGCCGATGCCAACATCTGGGTTGGCAGCTGGTGCATCGAAGATAAAACCTTTACCGGTTTCTATGGTAGGTAGGTTAATAACCGCGGGCCAGGTTTCTTGACCGTACAATACATATACTTTGTTGCGGACGGCCGAGGTAATGGCGATGTCAGCTAGGTTGTCAGGGTCATTGTCAAAATTGCCTAAGCTAAGTGATACCTCTCCTAGTAGGGTATCTCTCAACACCTCTCTTGCTGGATCTGAGCTTATGCGATCTGTTTTAATGATCACTCGCTGTTCACCTATAACTTGATTGACATTTAATATTCCTACAGTGTCATTGGTGGGAGGCTGTAAATGAGCCCCGCCTAGCATAAGGTGTACACGGCCAGCATACGTAGCTGAAGATTCGCCAAAGCCTATTTCAGCTATTAAAAAGTCATTATAATTATCACCATTCACGTCGCCTGCTGCTGCAACACTCTCCCCTAGCAAACCATACCTCTGCTGTCCTTGATAAGTCATAGCGTATTGGCTTTTTAGCTCAGCCATAGTAATAATATTGTCATCACCGGCATCATTCAGCCACGAGTCTCGGCCAAACACTAAATAAGCTTCACCTGTATGGCTTGTTGATCCTGACAACTCAAAATTTGGCCCTCCCATCAAGAAGTCACTAAAGCCATCTCCATTCACATCCCCCAAGGCTGCTACACTATTACCCAAAAAATTAGCGAATCCTGAGGAATTTTCCTCTCCCAAAAATATAACGTGCTCAACTTCCTCTGGGATATTGTCCAAGTCTATTTGAGCAGGCCAAGGCGTATTTCTGCCAAAAAACAAATAGACAGTACCATCTTCTACTCTAGACTCTGCTACACCAATCAATAAGTCATCAATATTATCACCATTTACATCGCCAGCATTTTCTACTTTTATGTCAATTTTTAGCGATTCAGGTGGGTCTGTTTGCATACCAACAAATAAGGTAGCACGGCCGGTTTCAATAAAGCGCGTTAACTTTGCTGAATCAACATTATCATTACCCACATCTAAATCTTTGTTATCGCCTATTTCATCTTCATCAATGTCTTCCCACTCAGTAGAATCCAGAGGGAACGGGTCGTTAACATCCAGCTTTGCATCGTTATCATCATTGGGGTCTTGGTTATCACCAAGACCATCATTATCGGAGTCTAGGTACTCTTCTGGGTCTAATGAAAACTGGTCATCGCCATCCAGTATTCCGTCTGCATCATCATCCGAGTCACAAGCATCGCCCAGTGCATCGCCATTACCAGAATTGGCGTCGGTGTTAAGTTGGTCGGTATTGATAATGAAGGGGCAGTTATCAAGGGCGTTTAATACAGTGTCGTTATCATTATCGGTATCACAAACGTCACCCTGAGCATCCCCATCGTTGTTAAGTTGATTAGTGTTGACTATTAACGGGCAGTTATCTGCTTCGTTTAATACCGTATCATTGTCTATGTCTGTATCGCAGGCATTCCCTTGATTATCTTGGTCGGTATCCAGCTGATTGGTATTATCAATGGAGGGGCAATTATCGGCATTGTCACCTATGGTATCGTTGTCGGAATCTAAGGTTTCTGTGCCATCAGCGGGAAATATGTCGGCATTATCCCCCACTCCATCATTGTCGGTATCTTTCGTTTCACCGGCATCATCGGGAAAGTCATCTGAGTTATCACCATTACCATCGCCATCGCTGTCTAAAGTTTCATTGGCATCATTAGGAAAGACATCTGCATTATCACCAACCCCGTCCCCATCTGAATCTTTGCTTTCGCTGCGCTCTTCTGGAAAAGCATCCTGGCTGTCAACAACGCCGTCGCCGTCAGTGTCGGGGTCGCTGCCACCTGAGCCACCACAGGCCGACAGTAAAAGCATCAGCAATAGGCTATTACAATGGAACATGCTTTTCATCGAATTCATCCTTAATTAACATCGCTAGTTATTATGAGCCAAAGAAACTGAGTTATTTGTAAAGCATCATGATGGAGTGCTCAACCGTTTTGGCAGAACACTCAACCTCGCCATTTAAAAAGTTCACCGTATAATATTTATCAATATCGCAAACTTTTGATGTCCAATAACTGGCCGTGTGAAAACCAAACTCAACATAAAATTCTACGTTATCAACATTCTTTCCTTCGTTATCAGTAAACCTAATCCCAAAATCTCGCGTAGCTTTCAGTTTTTCAACATCCATTATGGTCATTAAATCCTGCACCGTAGGTAGTTGCCAAGTAGCATCACCACTCAACCCACAGTCATAATTAGTGCGTTCACCTATATCAGTAAGAACATCGAACACACGAATATTTACGCCCCCATTCAAAATCGTCCCCGACCAAATAAATCCAGTATTATTATCCTGCACACATACCTCACCACTTTCGGGTCGAGTAGCAGCAGGCTCGCCATCACCATTCACATAGGTATAGGTCAAATCAGGATAAATATTATTTGTACTGCTAGGAGCCGTTTGCGAAGCATCTTGCTTTTTATAGGTGTCTACAGCACCACAGTCCACCGCCCAGCGTTTGTCCAATCCACTTTGCAAACACTGAGTTAAGCCTGTGTCGAGTACGTTACTGAGTTGGTTATTGAATACCACTACGTTAACTGGGTCGGCGCAGGTGCCTATAGCAGTAACAGTATTACAACGTTCATCTGCTTCCACTTCTGCCGTGAACCACTCGTTGGCTTCTATGGCCGTGGCTTGCGCTTTTAAGGTAAACAAGGTTATATCGGAATACGTGCTTGATGGTGTGCCTGTACACGCTGGAATATTGCCTACATCAATGGCACTTAATATGGTTTTAATTTCGGCAATACTGCCATCATCTAGAGCGCTGCAATCACTAACATTAGGCAACTGAATATCGTCACATGTTAACGGCTCAACAGTGTTAATTACCTCGTTGGCATTGTTCTTAACTTTCTGCAATCTGGTGATTAGTTCGAGGCCGCCTCCTTGTATAAGATCATTAGTTGGTCTACACAACTCAACCAAGTAAGCCTGTGCTGCATCACTATCTGAAACTTCACTTGCTAACGGATTTACAGTTAAATAGTCATCGCTTTTTATGGTGAATTCTGTTCGTGAAAAACTGGTTGTAATAAAACTGCTAAGTGCGCTGGCTATTGTCAGCGTTTCGGTTTTTTCAATCGCGGCATCATTATTCACCGTGATGATTGAATTAATATGATCATTAGCGCTTGCCGACTCAGGTAAAGGCACTGACGCCAGTAAATAATCTTTTCCAACCCCCTCCATAGCAGATTCTTCTAGGCCTGCTACAACAAACGTTGCCGTGCGTTCGCTAGTTGTTAAATCATCAGAGTCATACCCATTCACCACCACCACCTCCACTGAATTACTGCCCCCCGTTTCGGCTAAGTTGCCATCGCAGGAAGATCCATCACACTGAAAATCAACCTCTATAAAATCATCGTTGGTGATTTCAAGGGTTAAGTTACTAATTACATCCCCCCCTTTCTTGAACACCACATCTGCACTTTCAGGTGCATTTGATGATGCATCTAAGGTTAGAGTCTCTGTGGGTTCTACCAGGGTGTCGCCATTAACCGTTATGGCATAACTTCCACCATTAATGGCAGCTGTTTTCATTGTGCCCGCATGTAACTCAATGCTTGCGGCTGCTGAATAGTCATTCACTTCCGTATTCAACTGCGCTGTACGACCTGCCGAGTTTGCAGCAAAGCCAAGCATCAGTTGAGGATAATTGGCGGCAACGTCAGTATCTGTGGTAAAACTATAAGAAATGTCGGAATTTGAATTTCCTTCTAGCACGGTTTTAACATTTTCAGTAAATGTAACGTTTAAGGTGTCATCGTTTTCTATGGTATAGCTGATGGCACTCAGCCCTGCTAAGTTTGCTGGCCCACCAGTTAAGCTGGGGACTTTTTCAATAAGTTCGTCTAGCTCTAACATGTCATCTTTTATAACGGTTAGCGTCACCTGCTTATTAAGTGCATCACCATAAGTGGCGGATCCTGTTTCATGAATAGGAAGGGAACTGTCAACTGTGAAATCTGTATTCTCCAAAGCCCCCGTGGACCCGTTTGGAATGGTGCCATCACTCAATGAAAGTGTGATGCTGCCATACCCAGGCACTACTGGGTTGGATAACTCAACAGCATAGGTCAAGGTATTGTTATTGCTGTCTACACTATTACCTTCTATTCCAGATACAACGTCTACATTACCCGCTTGAGGTGCAATTAATGTAACAGTAAGCGAATCGTCACTTGTGATGTCATTATAAGAAAAGGAAATTTTATCTTCGTTATTTTTATGTTCATCGTTAACATGATCATGAAAGAAGTCTACATATTCATCATTTGAATCACTTTTAATTTCGAAGGCAATTTGCTCATTATTTTCAATAAAACTATCATTTATTGAACTGACTCTAATTGTTCTAGGAAAATCGGATATTGGTGTGCCTTTAGATTTTAAGATTAACCTATTCGTTTGTTCTGCCACTGAATTAGAAATTTCAATTTTATAATCTTGAGGATCTACAACTACCAAAGGTACGGCACTTTCATCCTCATATATTGCATCATTCAAGGAGTAACCATCGCCGACCGAGTGTGTTATTGACAAACTTATTTCACCTGCATCATCATCTATCGGAATTTGTGTTCCGTCAGTCACCGATTTGCCATTGTCTTGAGCCAAAGATATTACGTATTCGCAATACGCTTCTTCTGGACCTATTGTGGTGCAATCAGGTGCATTTCCATAACTTTCAACATTATCTGCATCGGACATGACTAGCTTTATCTTGTCGTCGTTATTGATCTTGGCAGTCAACGTAACATCACTTGCAGGTGAAACCGCCACAGCATTTCCGTCCACAACATCTTCAATGTATGCCCTGCCTGGCTCATTGGTTAAGCCCCCGTCTCGATCAAATTTAATCACTAAGCTTTCATGCGCTTCCACTCTTTCATCCATGGTGGATATAAGGGGGGTGTTGGTAGTGATTACATTTCCGGTCCCTTGGTCTATTTGTGATTTTTCTGTATAGGCCCCCTCTTGTGTGATTGCACCTTCATCATTGATCACCGGCCCCTCGTGCAGTGTCACTATCTGAGTTAGATCAACACTGCCAAAGGAGAAGTCATTAGATTCAAGTACAGGGGATTGGTAAGTGTATTCGGCACAATTAATCGTATCTGAATTGATACAGCTAGTAGCATCCATATATAACTCAATGGTGGGCACATTGGCTGCTATGTTTTTATCTATTGCGTAGCTAAACGGTTGAATCCCTTGTGCAGCTAGGTCGGTCCCTTCATCAAAGGATTCTATTGCGTATAAGGTCACCGTTAACTTGTCGTCATTTTCGATTGTGTGATTTATTTCACCATTATCGGCATCAATTATGGCAACAAGGTTAGCGGCCTGCGTAGCATCTGTGGCATCAACTGACCCGTTAGGCACTAGGCTTAGTGTAGCCGTTATGGTTTCATCTACCTCAACCAAATCGTCATCCTTTACCTTTAACAAATAGTCTTCGTGGCCGCCTGCTGGCAAGTCCGAACTCATGCTTAAAGTTAATAGGTTGCCGGCAAGACTGAACCTCTGTGACTGTGAACCACTAAATTCAACCACATAATCATCAGCTCCCCCCTGTGTAGCAGCATTAGCGTCACTTTCGTCAAAATCAAGTTGGAAAGTTAAGTCTCCCACGTCAGCATCTACTGCATAATTCCATTTATAAGAATAATCATACTCTGCTGTAATAGCGTTTTCTAAACCTGTGGCCGAACTTATAGTTACCCCTAGCTTTAAAATGTCGTCATTTAAAATAGTTTCATCAATCACCAGTGCTTCGTTGGGAGTGCTGAACAAATTGTCTGTGGTAGGAGTAATGTTTCCTAACGATAACTTTATTGATTCTGGTATTTCAACTCGAACATCATTGTTATAAGTTAACTTGAATTCCTTGCTGAATACGCTGGTTGCACTCGCGATAGTATGAATGGGTAATTCAAGTACATTACCCGTAAAATACTGTTCGGCACCATCAAGGGTTAAACTGATATCAAACGGGTTTCCGTCATCTGTTTCTGGTTTTATTTCAGCATTAGTATTGGCGTCTTTGCTTAAATCTACCGTAATAGTGGGCACTTCTTTAGCAATGAATTTGTTTAGAGTAAATGCATAGTTGGAATTACACTCTTTCTCTATAAAGGACGTGGTACCCGATTCAAACCCGCAGTTGGTGGTGGCGAAATCCAAGGTAATCTCTGTTTTATCATCACTGTTTAATTCTATGGTTTGCGATTCAGCCCAGGTATTACCTTGGTTAATATAAACTTTAGAAGCTTCATTTGGCGTTATGCTTAGTTTGATAAATTCAGGGATTTCTATCCAGGCATCGTCATTTACCGTTAGGTTTATTGGGATTTCGGCCCCATTTTCAAGGCCATTTAATGCAATGTTGGCTGTGGCAGCGTTAATTTTATAATCTTTTTCGCTGTTATCTGGCCCGCCTTTTTTTCCCTCTAATATGGCACAGTTGTCACTGTTCGTGGCTGTATTGGCAGTTGTACAAACATCCGATGTGGTTAGGTGCAGGGCTGGGCCATTGCCGGCTATGGCCCCTGTTACCTTAATTTTGCTAACCGTGGCGACCTGCATACAATTCTGGCCATCATCTTTGCTAGGACAGGCTTCAGTTACACTGGCAACTTCATCAGTAACATTAAGGGTAAGCTTGTCTTCGCTGTTTACTGTTAACGTCCAATCCAGCGTGGATTCATCCCCTACCTTAGTAGAGGTTATATAATTTCCGGTATCGCTGGCGTCACCGTTATCATGCACCACACCACTTACCAAAGGCGAATCCACCACCAGCTGCAAATTAACAATCTCAGGGAATTCAACCAAACTGTCTTTTTGCAGCAGCGTTAAATCTAATGTTAGGTGCTGGTCGCCCTCATTAATACCAACTAGGGGTATGGTTAGCGTATTAAGTGTATAGTCTTCTCCAAGCCCCTTACTTAGGCATTTTTGTATGGCTGTTGCAACACATGCCTGCGAATCACTAATACTAACGGTTAAACCTTCTTCCACCTCACCATTCCAAGACAATATATAAGGCGTAACACTCGTATCGGGTTCATCATGGGTATTACTACCGCTAACGGTAAGGGTTAAAAAATCATTATTTTTAAGCGTTTCATTGACAGTAAACTCGTCGTTATTTAGTAGTGGTACGGTATATTGGCTACCTGCTCCCTCACTCAACGCCAACCGAATGCTCTCGTCTGTTTCAATACGTTTATCTTCTTGGTAAATCAGCTTAAAAACTTTAGCGTCGGCGGGTTTAGTAACAGCCCCATTACTGTGTACTGGTAAACTGAAAACCGCCGGGTTGGAGTTACCCTCAGGGTAAATGTCTGCTAGGCCATATTGGGCAATTACATCAAATTTTGTTTGCGCTGCCGTTTCGCCATCAGCCGCTTTTATTTTAAGCTGGCTGTCGCCACTGGCGGTTAAGGCAACACTAATATTCGCCACTTCACTGGCAATGGACTTAGTTAAAATCACATCAAACTGGCTGTTACAAGAGGCCTCTACAATGTCGGTACTGCTGCCACTTTCAAATTCACACAGCCCATTGTCATTGGTGGCTGGCGTTGAGTCTCTTGCCAGGCTTACTGCCACTATGTCTTCGCTGGTTAGGGAGATGGACTGCTTGTGCTCCCAATTCTGGGTAACGTAGTTAACTGAGGCGGCATCTGGACTAATTTTTAGCTTGACGGTTTCTTCAATCTCTACCCAGTTATCTTGGTTTGGGCTAATTTTAATATGCTTTGTTTTAATATCACTATTCGATGGCTGATTATAGGTATGCAACACAAATTCGGCATTGTCGGCTTGCAGGGTGTAATCTATTCCGCCATTTTCATTGTCTAAGGATTGCGCACAGGTAAGGCCAGCACTAACGTCGGTATCGGTGCAATCATCAATAGTTTGCAAGGTAATGGTTGGGCCATTTTGTGCAACCTCTCCTGTTACGTTTAGTATATTGATGGTTTGTGCGGGCAAACATGTAGCCGAAGCAGAGTTACACTCTGTTATATTTTCAACGGCGGTTCCCATTGCCAGTTCTAATCGATCTTCACTTAACACCGTAAGATCCCATTCCATTTGCAAATCAGCCTGGCTATTTGCATCACGGATAACAGTTTCACCACTTTCTGAAAATACAATTTTTTCAACCACTGCCGAAGGCACGTTAAATTGCAGAGCAATTTTCTCTTGAAGCTCCACCTGGTCATCGGGTTTTAGACTTAAAGGCAAAGCAATAGTTTTGCTTTGACCGCTTGTGGTTAACGCTAAACTAGCAGCACTAAGGGTGTAGTCATTGGTATCTAAACATTCTAAGGTGCTGGTGCCGGTACAACCATTCTTTAACAAGCTAACACTGGGAATTTTGCTGTCGGGTAGCTCTATGGTTTTATCCCATGATAAAGAATAAGCATTAATATTTACTTGCCCAGTAGGCTCTGGCTGTGAGGCTGCCCCGTTAATAGTAAGTGTTAGAAAATCGTCGTTTAGGATAGTGTGCGTGGCCGTCGCGTTACCTACTTCAAGCAAGGTGCTTGGCACAGGGCTAGACAAGCTAACAGTAAGCGCTTCATCCACCTCTAAAATACTGTCTTGTTTTACTTGTAGCGTTAAAGTAGCGCTGCTGTCCGCGGCCAACGCTGAATTGGCAGGCTTTAATACATAAGCATCACTATTGGTTTGAGTAAAAGGTTTGCTTGTTACGCTGTAGTCATTTTTCTCGGTATTACTCTCATCAAACGTTACCTCACCACTTATATCTAAGTTAAAGGTTAATGGCGCTATATTGGCCTCTGCCGATCCAACCCAGTTTACGGTGTATGCTATGGCCTCCTCGTTTTCATCGCTGGATGGGTTATCCACCGCTAGATTTAAGGTCACCTTGTCGGTATCGGTAATGGTATGTGTAAAACTGTTGGGGGTATCCTGGGTGTTTACCAGCTCTAAATAGTCAGCGTTGTTTGGGTTGCTATCTGGAATACTCAGGGTGGTAGTGAACGACTCTTCCAGCTCAACTATGCTGTCATCAACCACGGTTGTACTAAAGCTAAACGAGCCAGCAGTTTTAGATAAGGTATTTTCTCCGCTGTTAAATCCCAGGGGGATACTTACTGAAAAATCTTCAGATTCGGTATCGGTGTTTGCTTCAACCTCTAGGTTAAAGCTTAACTCAGGAACGTCGTCGGCAATCATTTTGTCCCATTCAACTGTGTAAATATTGTTCGTAGCGCTATTTTCACTGGCTGTGGCCAGGTTAGTACCATCCTTTACTATGTTTAGCTGCACTTTGTCGGCCACAGGAATCGTGTAAGCAACCGTGCCCAGCAAGGTATCGCTACTATCTGCATCCTGTATAGCCAGTTCGTGGCTGCCAGCCGGAAGACTTAATTGGATCTCTATATCTTCTGGCTTCTCTACCAGGTTATCGTTGTTAAGCTGCACATATAAAGTTGAACTGCCGCTGGCATCCCAACTAGATCCTTGCTGCTTTAACAGCCATTGATCGCCAGTTACTACGTCACCGGTATCCGACGCCACCTTTAAGGTGTAATCAAAGACACTATCATTGGTTTTACGAATGGCTTTGGCATCAGTAGGAATGTTGAGCTGTAAACTTAACAACACATCTAAGTCCACCTCCACATCTTGCCAATCTATCTGGTAACTTAAAAATCCACCCTCACCATAATTACTAATATTTGCGTCTTCAGACGTTTTACTGAAACTTAACTGTACTTTGTCGTCGTTTATAATTTTACTGCTAGTATTTACAAGTCCATTAGCCACTATATTTTCATCATTAAGCTTCAAACCCTCTATATATGCGCGCCCGGCTAGATTGGTTTCAATAGCATCCAAATTTTCCGCGCTCACTTGAATATGTAGCTCTTCATCAGCCTCTACACGATTATCGGGCTCCACGGTTATCAGGGTTATTCCGTCTGGCTGAGCCAACGTAGTATTGCCCCCCCCATGAATGGTTATTAGGTGGTTACTTAAATTATTGCTAAAAGTGAAATCAGCCTCTTCAGCGCAGTTCACTTCACTTGAATCCGCGCAGTTCTGCAATACCGCAAATTGAATGGCTGGCACATTTTTATCAATGTCTTTATCCCAGGCATAGCTGAACGGTTCAAAGTTATTGGCCGATAGCGATTCACCTTGTTCGTTTACATCCCCTTCAGCCCCTAAATTGGTACTGGTAATAGTAAGGGTTAAAAAATCGTCATTTATGATGGTATGATTGGCACTGAATAACCCACCTTTAACCGTGTAATCGATCTGATTATTCCCTAGCTTATCCAGGATCAGAGTTAAGGTTTCATCCACTTCTACTAAATCATCGTCTTTAATGTGAATAGCCACACGCTTGGTATCGCCAGCCACCGTGTCCAATTGTCTATTGGCGGGCATTAACTCAAAGTTAGTTAATGACGTTTCACATGCACTAGGGTTATCTATTGAAAAATCACATGATGCCAAAGAAAAGGTATAGTCACTGGCTTCTACACCTGTGCCCACCATCGTTAAATCTAAACTTAGTCGCGGCAATTCTTTAGCAAAACCCTTATCCCACTTAATATCAAATTCAGGGCTACAACTTTCACTGGCGCAGGCTATTGGGGAGCTTACAGCTTCCAGGCTAACCTTGGCTGTATCATCATTACCAATTAGGTAAGGAGCTGGCTGGACGATGTTATTCAAATAATCGTCACTGCCTGATGCGGCACTCACCACAAGTTGAACTTGTTCTATAAATTCAACGATGTCGTCTGGCTTAACGGTTACGCCAAAATCCAATTCAGTCGTAATGGGTGTGAATGTATTAAAGCTATGCAAGGATAAAAGTGTATCAAGTATGAAATCATTCATGGGGGTAGCGCATTTAACTGAATTGGTAGCGACACACCCTTGAGCAGAAATTTCAATAGCAATGTTAGCGGTACTTTTTGCCACCGGCTTAGACCAATTTATAGAGTAGGGCTTCAGGTCTACATTGGGTTCATTTTCATTGGCTGCTTTACTAAAAACAAGTGTTAACCTGTCATCAAGCGGAACAGAGTATTCAAAAGGAGCCCCAGTAAACCAACCGGTATTATCATCATTAAGTTCTTCAACATTTATGAAAGTACTCTCTGGCACCAGCTTCACTTTTACTATTTCAAGCGGTTCAACAAAATCATCTTCTAAAATATGTACTTGGATAAGTTTTGATTTAATTTGAGAAAGCTCTTCGAATTCCTCCTTTAACATCAATACATCACCACTTAGCTCTTCTTGATCCAGGGTGATTTTGTAGTCTTGAGGCTCTACCAGGGTTTCAATACCGGCTATAAATTCACTTTCGCTTGCCATCTTGGCTGTTGAGCCGGTACGGTCAATTTTCAAATTAATAACACCTACATCACTATCAATGTCTTTTGTCCAACCCAGAATAAATTGCTGGCAACCCGATTCATCTTTAAAACCGTAACAACTGTCGGAGCTGCTTTTAGTTATTGTTAACGCTAATGTGTCATCGTTGATAATAGTACTGTTTATCGTTATTAATTCTTCACTCTTAGATCCATTGCCGGTTACTAACACGTCTTTTAAGTATGCTTGCCCTTCTATATTAGTCTTAATACTATCAAGGCCAGCACTGCTTATTTTCAGTACTAAATCCTCATTTCCTTCTATACGATTATCCGGTACCACCGTTAACAACGCTCTTCCTTCTGGTACCGCTGGCGTGTCATTTTGCCCCTGTTTATGAATGCTAATTAGGTTTCCAGTAACATTATCGCCAAAGTTATAGTCATTAAGCTCAGCGCAATTTTGGGAATTAGGGCCCCCTTCTGAAGCCAAATCAGTGCAATTAGAGGTCACAGCAATTTCGATATTGGGTACGTTGGCAGAAATATTTTTATCCCAGGCGTAAGTGAATGGGCTAAATTCACTTAAAGATATTGGATCACCTTGCTCATCTTTATCACCCTCCGTTCCTTGGGCTATGCTGTTAATGCTAATCGTTAAAAAGTCGTCATTTACAATGGTGTGCTGCGCTACTCCATCGAGTGCGCCTTGCCCGCTCATGTCCCAAGTATTAACCAGGTACAGTCCACTAACCGGTAGCATTAGGTTCACAACCATGCTTTCAGAAATCTCAATCAGTTCATCATCACCAAGCAGAACCTTTAAGTTAATAGAGCCATTAGCAGCTAACATTACATCTGATGATTTCAATACCAGCGTGTTTGTTAGGCTCTCAACATCATTAATCAAAAGTGAGTAATCATGATTATCTTGTTCGTTATCGACCTTTCTTACGGCATCGCCAGCTACTACCCAATCTAGGGTCAGATCACCTACCGTTGCGTCTACTGCTACATCCCCCCAACTTACAATGTATTCCAAATATCCTGATTCACCATCAAGGGGAACCGTGCTATCAACCTTCTTAAAAGCTAAATTTAGCTTATCCTGATTTAACACATGCACTTCCTGTGAAGGGTTTACCAGTGCCTTAATGTAATCACTTCCTTGCCCAATAGAGAAATCAACCTTAAATAGCTCGGTTAATTCCACCTTATTATCAGCCAACACTGATATAAAAGGGGTACTTTTAGCCGTTGTTTGAGCCACTTGCGCAATTTCGTTCTCGGTGCGTATTATCAGGTCGCTCACTTCAAATTCACTCTCCGACAAACAAGAAACTGATTCCAGGCACGTCACCACTTGCGGATCAATATCTATCGAACCAACATTGGCAGCAATATCTTTGTCCCACTTAATAGAAAACGGGTGAAGTTTTTCGTGGGATTCGCTTGGTTCTATCTGATTTTCTTTCGCAGTACTTAAGGTAATAGTAAGAAAGTCATCATTTACAATGACACCCTGCACAGAATTAAGGTTTACACCACAGATTTCATTTTCATCACAGTACTGTACATCCAATAAATCTGAGTCATAACCATCAATAATAGATAGCGTACAATTTTCTTGAGGCTCAACAATATTGTCTTGAGTTATACTGACGGTGACATTTTTTAGTGTCTCTACACCATTGAAATTAGCTATATCGGAAGTGCTTAATCCTGATATATCCTCACTATTACATTCATGGTTATCCCCAAAAATGGTGTAAGGAATCTGAGTTGATACTGCTTGATCCAGCCTTAATTCAAAGTTTTTGATCTGAGTGGATATTGAATCTAGAGAGCTGCCTTCATCTACCTTCCAGCCATATACACTTAACAGGGCCTTGTTCTTATTCTCAATTTTAAATATCTTTTTAATAGTATGATTTACAGGTGAATCAATATTAGCTTCACCATCTACTAATTTAAATTCAATAGCTAAATATTCATCACACTCAACTAAACCATCTTTATTTATCTCAATTTCAACATTAATTTGAGATTCGCCTTTAAAAAAGTCAACCGCTTCACCCGCAGGTATTTGGCTTCGAACTCCTCCCTTTTTAATGTAAAGCCTGTAATCCAATTCATCTGTTTTTTCAGTCGGTGCAGCAAGGTAGCCACACGATTCTGTATTAGCCGTAGGTACTCCATCACTTTCAGCATCAATTATTGTGTAAAACAGCTTTAAATCGGTTCGCGCAACGATACTGGTATCATCGGCCGTGCTGGCGTTTAGCAGCATCTTATATGAGTAAATACTGGCTGCCGGGCTTGCACCGACAGGTTCGGGTGCATCTACATAGTTAGTGCCGGTAATAACCTCTATCTCATCTCCATTAGGCATTACCATGGCTAGTGCTGGGAAGTCATCGTCTATGATATTAATTAGCAGCGAATCAACATTAATGTCGACAAAGTTTAACCCAAATAACTCGGTTCCTTCGTAGTCACCATCATTGGTAATATCTACCGTTAAAGCGCCATCTTCCGGAATCACGCTACCTGCTGCGAAGTTTATTTCACCACTTTTACGCGCGTAGTCTGATGAGGATGCCTCAGCTGCAGACCCGGAATTAGACGGCCGATTAAAGGTGTACGAAAACGACCAGGGGTAAAGTAGCTCATTGGCTAACTTTAATACTATGCCTAACGTCCCATCCTCTTCATTAACAACCAGGTAGTCGAATTCACCGCTTTGATTACCCGCCACAAATTCCTTTAAGGAAATTTCATCGCCATTCGCCAGCACCAATACTAATTCAGGATCATCATCGTCTATAACCTGGTGAAAATAGCGTGAAAAGAACACACCCTGATCATTCTGTAGAATAATCTCTATATTTTCATCCGGCTCAGACATAAGATCGGCCGACACATAAAAGGTGAACTCAAATGTCTTGGTACCTGGCTCCAACTGGATAGTGGCTATTTGTAAACACTGGCCATCCTCATCAGTTGCCCCTGGGTTGTTCACACAAAAATCACTATCCAGGGCTACGGGTAAATATTCCGCACGGTAAAAAGACTCACCCTCCATTAGCCCATCGCCATCAATCAAGTCACGATCCAAACCCTGTAAATTAACTTCAATGCTTTGGGTTTGTTTTATGCCGTCTGTTTCATCAAAGCTATTTGAATTACTCACGGTTACCGTGTAAGTAACCGGGTTCCAGTCACTCTGCGAGTCTTGCGGGCCATCCTCCACCAACACCTCACCCGGGTTTATGGCCATAGACAGTTCAAACCCGTTTCTATCCGGCTCTTCATCTGTACGAATTGTCCCTAATGCAAAGCCTCCCTCTGGTAAAGCATTGATCCCAGCAGATTTAACGCTTAACTGCACGACTTCGTCTTTCTCAAGAATATCGTCACTTAAAACCACCACATCAAAGCTTGAACTTTGCACTCCCTGCTCAAATATCAGCGTAATATCAATGGCTTCAAAGTCGTTACAGGGGCTGGCATAGCGAATATCATCACTGTTATCCACCCAACCATCACACACATCGCTGGTAATAGTTACCGTATAAGGCTCCACTACAGGGTGACTTAATTGAAGTTCAAAACTTAATCTGGCGGTACCTGCATCCCCTTCTGAGATAACAGGGCTGGTGACGGTTAAGCTGGGTAAATCATCATTACTGATCTGCGCAACAATAACGGCCACTTCCGCACCGAGTTCATCAAGAATACGTATACCAAATTGCTCGTTACCTTCAATTTCATCATCACCATATATATACACGGGAATATTGTAGGTATCCCCTTCAACTACTTCAATAACGCCAGTAACTGACAAGTAGTCGCTTTTTTCGGCGGCGGTGATATTAAAACTTTGATAGCTAACAGTGCCTGTAATAGGACTTTGAAAAGAAAGAACGAGGGTACTTGTTTCACCCAGCGCAGGTTCCTCAAGTTTGTTTGAGTCGGGGATTTCAATATTGCGACCGTCAATATGTACAGTTTCCTTAGTGGGGCTAGTGTCGGAACAAGCACCAAGGATCAGCACTAAAAATAAAGCTGAAAAAATCCGTTTTCTAAAAAGTGCGTGAAGCATTGAGTACTTCCATTACCCATTAATTATGGGTCGCGAGTTTACACATTAGTTTTTTATTTTCCATACGAAATTAAAACAAGTACTAACCAATTCACGTTTTTGAAAAGATATTATTTTATTATATTTTTTTTAATAAAATAAAAAAGATCAAGTATCACCCCCAAGCCACCCTTAAGTACCAAAACCAAAACCACATTAATTAAATAGCAATTTTATAATCCATACTCATAGCGTATCTCTGGTGATTAAACACACCAATAAACACAAATGTTTTTAATCTACAGAATAATATGTAAGACATATCTTACATATTGCTTTATTTGTAGGACTTCAGTACTGCGTCGCCTTAGACTTGACAGGCCAGTAATATCAAGATGAAATGCGCGAAAATAATTGGTTCTTAGCTTTACGAAAGCGTGACACTTTTAGGATTAAAGATTACATGGATGTTGATCAATTAATTATCGACCTTGCTTGCAGCCCAATTTCAGAGGCTGAACCTTGCGGTATTAATGCCAAATACGAAGCCGTTTACGAACAGCTGGAAGCTGAAATAACAAAGTCAGAGTCTCTATCTTCTGAAGCTACCGACTGGCAAAATGTCTTTTCATTTAGTACTGAAATACTAAAAACAATTAGTAAAGATTATTCTACCGCTTGCTATTTGGCATATTCACTTATTGATAAAGATGGCTATAAGGGTTTATTGTCTGGTTCTATTTTACTAGAAAAATTAAGCGAGACATTTTGGGAGGATATGTTCCCACCTAAAAAGCGTTTACGTGGCCGCCAGAACGCAACCCAGTGGTTCATTGAAAAAACCAGCCATTATTTACAAGCTAATGAACCTTCCTCACAAGATATGGGCTATATCGCCGACATCACCAAGACCATTAAGAATTTAGACTATTTTCTCAGTGAGAAAATGGAAGACAAGGCCCCTAATTTTTCTGATATTTCTAGACCTTTAAAGCGTTTAAAGGAGATTGCTGCCAGCCAAGCCAGCAAAAGTATTGAGCCACCAAAGCAAGAGACAACAGAAGCTAACCCCATTGCCACAGCCATTAGCGAAGTGGTGAAAGAAACCGTACAAAGAATTACAAAACCAAAAACAAAAACAGCCGAAAAAATTTCTGCCACCATTGAGCCTATAGGTGACATAGCCAATGATAGCGATGCAAGAAAAGCCTTAAAACAAGTGCAAGACGGTCTTAGAAAATTAGCCAACTACCATGGTCAGGTTAAAGCAAACGATCCTAAACGGTTTCGGTTTAGCCGAAGCGCCCTATGGGACAATTTAGATAAACTGCCACCAGTGAAAGACAATAAGTCTCAACTTACCTGCCCACCTGTCGACAAACTTAAAAAAGTGGTCGAACTTTATGAGGCTGGTGAATATTTAGAAGCCATTAACCTGGCAGAAAAAAGTGCTGACAAGATGCCATATTGGTTTGATGGAAATCGTTGTATTGCACTATGTCTTGATGCTCTAGGAACAGAGTTTGAAAAGGCAAAGCAGGATTTAGAAGCTGAAATAGCCAGCTTTGTTAAACGCTTACCAAAAATTATTGACCTGGAATACGCCAATGGCCAAGCCTTTGCCAATGAACCAACAAGATTATGGATTAACTCTCTAACATCTCAATCAAATGATTCCAACACTAGCGATAATGCTGACGGCGACGTTATTGAAATCGCTTTTAACGAAGCCAAAAAACTCGCCATTGGTGGCAAGCTTGTAGATGGTTTTACCCTACTCAATGCTTGCCAAGCGAATACCAAGCGTGAACATTTTAAAATAAAAATGGCCTGCGCCGAACTCGCCTGTATTAATGGCCAGGTGAAAGTAGGCATCCCCATGCTGGAGCGACTCGTTGAAGAAACTCGCACATTAAAAGTGGCTGACTGGGAAAGTGATTTCTTGGCCAAGGCATTAGCACTCTTGGTAAATGCTTACGAGAAGTTAAACAGTAGTGAAGCAATTGAAAAACAACAACAAAAAGACGCCGCGTATAATCAGTTGTGCTGGTATAACCCGGCGCTATTAACCAGTAATACATAGGAGAAGACCATGGCAGATGGCAGCGTAGCGCCCAAAGAGCGCATTAATATTTCATACAAATCCGATACCGGCGGTGCCAGCGAAAGCGTTGAGCTTCCGCTAAAACTTCTGGTTTTAGATGATTTTACCGGAAAAGAAAATGACGACGTCATTGAAGATCGCGACCCGATCAATGTTAACAAAGAAAATTTTAACGATGTAGTTAAAAGCCATAACTTATCCATGTCATTTTCGGTTCCTAATAAACTCGAAAAAGATTCAGATGACTCAATCGATGTTGACCTTAAAATCAACAGCATGAAAGATTTTAATCCGGGTAATATTGCGCAACAAATACCCGAATTAAACAGCCTTCTTGAATTAAGACGCGCATTACAAGCTTTACGTGGGCCGCTGGGTAATGTCCCTTCCTTTCGTAAAACAATTCAAGCCATACTTGAAAACGATGATACGCGTAAACAAGTCATGGATGAACTAGGTATCGAAGGTTAAAGGATAATAACTATGTCACAACAAACAGAAGATGCGGTACTAGACGCCCCAACGACCACCAGTCTACTCGATCAAGTAATGGCTGAAACTCGCCTAGCGCCGGGTGATGATGGTTTTGAGACGGCCCGCCTGGGTGTAGAAGCCTTTATTAGTGATTTACTTAAACCAAGTAAATCATTTGACAAGGTAGAGAAAAAATTGGCGGACGACATGATCAATGCCATCGACCAAAAAATAAGCGCACAACTGGATGCCGTTATTCAGGCAGACGATTTTAAGAAATTGGAAGCCAGCTGGCGCGGCTTACGGTTTTTAGTTGACCGTACCGATTTTAGCCAAAATATCGGCATTGAGATGATCAGCTCTACCAAAGACGAACTGATTGAAGATTTTGAAGACGCCCCAGATGTGACCCGATCAGGGTTATACAAGCACGTTTATTCAGCCGAATACGGTCAGTTTGGTGGTAAGCCCTACGGTGCTATTATTGGCGGCTTTGGTATTAACCCCACCGCACAGGATATGAAGCTACTGCAAGATATGGCTTCTGTGGGCGCCATGTCACACGCCCCCTTTATTGCATCAGCCGGGCCCAAGTTTTTTGGTCTAGACAGTTTTCAGGGCATGCCAGCTCTGAAAGATTTGGAATCAATTTTTGAGGGTCCACAGTACGCCAAATGGCGAGGGTTCCGTGATACCGATGATTCCCGAAACGTGGCACTTACGGTACCGCGTTTTATGCTGCGCTCTCCTTATGGTGAAGACAATCAGGTAAAAGAATTTAACTATGAAGAGGGTGTAGGTACAGAATTTGAAAAGTTATGCTGGGGTACAGCGTCTTATGCGTTTGCTGCCAACATGACCAGAAGTTTTGCAAAATATCGCTGGTGCCCGAATGTTATTGGTCCACAAAGCGGTGGTGAAGTACTGGATTTGCCGGTTCACAAATACATCGAAAATGGTGAAACCAAGATTTACAGCCCCACCGAAGTGATGCTATCAGATCGCCAAGAATTTGAATTGGCCGAACAAGGCTTTGTGGGTTTAATTGCCCGTAAAGGCACTGATAACGCTACTTTCTTCTCAGCAAATACCTGTCAAAAAGCTAAATTTTTTGGTAATTCTCCAGAAGATAAACAAGCCGAAACAAATTTTAAGCTTGGCACTGAATTACCATACCTTTTCATGATTGATCGTTTGGCCCACTACATTAAAGTACTGCAGCGTGAGCATATTGGTAGTTGGAAAACACGCAACGACCTAGATCGCGAACTAAACAACTGGGTGCGTCAATATGTGGCTGATCAAGATAATCCGCCACCAGAAGTACGCAGCCGTAAACCTTTACGTGAGGCACGTATTTCTGTGACTGACGATGAAGGAAACCCTGGCTTCTATCGAGTGGAAATGCATGTTCGTCCCCATTTTAAATATATGGGTTCAAGCTTTACATTGTCACTTGCTGGTAAGTTGGATAAAGAATAAAACTCGTTTCACTATTGAATTTAGTTTTATTTTTTACCAAACCTTAAACTTAAAAAGGAGATTAAAATGGCAATTCCAGCCTATATGACTATCGAAGGTCAAAACCAAGGTGAAATCAGCTCTGGCGCTTTATCTGAAGACTCAGTGGGTACTGCAACCCAGGAAGGTCATGAAGATGAAATTATGATTCAGGCATTCGTTCACAATGTACCTCGTGGTACTAACGAGCAAAGTGGCCAAATTACCAGTATGCCTGCAATGAAGCCGATGAAAATCACCAAGTTCATTGATAAAGCATCTCCATTACTGCACAACGCCTTAACGTCTGGCGAGCAGCTTACTGTTACCATTAACTGGTACCGTATATCTGCCAGTGGTGAAGAAGAGCTTTACTATGTTATGGAGCTTGAAAACTCTGTACTTGTTGACATTGAAACATCTTGCACACATGGAAGTACTTCACATCAATCCAGGTGCCATCACCTGGACACACGAAGCGGCCGGCACTGAAGGTGCTTACCGTTTTGGCGCTAGCGCTGCCTAAGCCTAGATTTTTTGTGGAAATAAAAGCGGTGGCAATTGCCATCGCTTTTTATGGTATCTATATGAAACAGATTACATGTATTTTTATCGGCTTTTATTTTGTCTTGCTGAGCGGTTGTGCCAGCAAAACCAGTTTGGCAGTAGCCCCCGAAGATTGGGTGTTTGAAGATAGAGCCATACATATTCACCTAGAAAGCCCATCTGATTTAAATGCCATTAGTGGCCGCCCACACTCTGTAGCATTAGGAGTATTTCAATTAAGTGATCCAAATACGTTTTTAGGCTTAGCAGAGACTAAAGAAGGTGCGCTTCAGTTACTAAATTCTGGCCGAATTGATGACACGGTATCACAGTTTACCCGCATTATAATTCAGCCCGGCGAAGAAAAAATCGCCACATTACCAAGAGCACAGAGTGCTAAATACATTGCCATTATCTCTGGGTATTACGGCCTAAATATTGAACTCGATGTAAAAGTATTTGATGTTCCTGTAAAAGCTGCTAAACGCGGTTTTGTTGACCTGGCCCTTTCAAATATAGGTCTCATTGCAGATGAAGCCAAAGCCATTCCAGACAACATATTTATTGACGTGGCCATGGGACGTAAAAGCACAAAGCGGTTTAGTCTATTTGAAGAAGAAGAGCTTAACATCTTAAGCTTAAGCGATTTTTAGCTGTAATGATTATTTTTTAACACCCCCAGCTAAAGCAGTGGAAAAATATTATTTTTAAGGACGATTAACATGAGCAAATCTCAGCCTATTTATTGGCATCATGGAATGTTTTTACAACCACATCACTTTCAACAAAGTGAGTTTTTTGCTCAATACCAAATTGATGTAATTAGGAAGAATGTTTCGCCATGGCTATGGGGCTTCATTAACCTGGAAGTTTCAAGTACCACCATTGCTTCCAAGCATGTAGAAATACAAGAAGCCGAATTTATTTTTGAAGATGGCACCTATGCGAAGATAAATGATAACGCTTTCTTAAGTTCTCGTTCTCTTGAGGGTATAGATATTGACCCCGAACGACCTCTTACTGCCTATATCGCCTTAAGGAAAATGTCATCGTTTAATTCAAATGTGAGTAAAATCCAGGACACCAGCGAAGCCAATACCGTTAAAAGTCGTTTTTTTACTTTTCATACTCCCAGTGAAATTAATGATAGCTACAGCAAGGGAGAATCCGCCCTGGCCCACGAACTCACCCTAAAATTAGAGATTGTATTCGAATCTGAAAAAGATGATTACAGTGATTATACGTTAATGCCTTTTGCTCAAATTGCATTAGATGGTGAAAATTTGGTTATGGTGAGTGATTACATACCTCCCACACTTAATGTCTCTGGGTCAAATTACCTGTCGTCTCAACTAAAAGACTTAAAAGACGAGCTGACCGGTCGTGCCATTCAGCTAAAAAGTGGCCAAGGTTCGTTAGGGAATAATGCAATAGACGCTAATGCATTGCGTTATAGAATGAGCTTGCAAGCACTGTCCCGCTTTGTTCCCAAACTTAACCACCAGGTAAATACCCAACAGATGCACCCTTGGGGCATATATGGTGGCCTACGGGAATTGGTAGGTGAAATGAGTACTTTTACCCAAGATATTAATTTATTAGGTGAAAATTCCACTGGAGAAGCATTGTTGCCCGAATATACTCATTTAAATATATCTGAATGCTTTAACAATGCTCGTTCACTTATTAACCAACTTTTAAATGATATCTCGGTTGGACCTCAGTTCTTGGTAGAGATGAGCCGTGAAGAGCAAAGCTTCAAGGCCGAAATTCCCAAAGAATTTTTTGAAGACCGTGCTGACTTCTACCTTATTATTAATAGCAAAGACGAATGGGATGACTATAGCCAGTCCTTCTTTACAACGGCCAAGCTGGCTGCCAAAAATACCATTGATATTCTTATTGAACGCTCTCTTCCTGGTATCGGGTTAATTCACAGTCCAAATGTACCCAGCGGCCTACCTAAAAAAGATCATGCCAATTATGTACGCATAGATATACATGACGACGAATGGCAAGCAGTACAGCGCCAAAAAAATATCGTATTGCATTGGGACGAAGCCCCCCAGGACCTTCAGATTGAACTTGTTATTTTAAAGCGATAGGTGAGCTATGAGACTCGTAGATTTTTATATTGACCCTATTTTGAAAATACTTGAGCTTAAAGATAATAGCCAAGTATTAACTGAAAACTGGCAGGCTATTAAAGATGAGTTTAGTTTGCTGCTCATTAATAACCAAAGCCAGGCAGTTAAAGCCGGGTTTAGCCAGGCTATTGCCAACGCAGCATTGTTTCCGGTAGTTGCTTACATTGACGAGCTTATCCTTACCTCAAAATGGAAAGAACGTATTTTGTGGCAAAAAGAATCGCTGCAAAGAAGTTTCTTCAATACCACCAATTCTGGTTTTGAATTTTATGAGCGCCTTAATAAGCTCAATCGCCAAGGCGATGATCGTAATGTTCGCGAGGTCTATCTACTGTGTTTAAGCCTGGGATATAAAGGCCGATTTTATTCACCACAAGACAGACCTAAAATTGAAGAGACTCGTGGTTTTAATTTGGACTTGTTACTGCCTAACGACGCCAATAAGGTATTTGAAAAATCTACCTTATTTAGCGACGCCTACCATGAGCAAGATCAGATTAATGTCAGTAGAAAATCACGCATCAATTTGGTGCCAATATTCGCCATAACGCCAGTTGTGGTCGTTGCAGCAACCTTAATAATCTATTCAATTCAAATTGGAAGTGAATTAGGCAACATCCTAGATTTGGTGAAGTAGCATGAAAACTTTTTTAAAGATACTTATGTGGCTATTTGTCGTCACACTAATTAGCGCTGTAGTATTAAGCGTTAACTACTTGTTAGAACAACCCTTAGAAAATGGCCTATTTATTCTGGCGGGTATTCTCACCATTTACCTTACATTTGTTATTACCCGCAAGATCATAGTGCGTATTCGCGCCAAGGCTCAGGTAAAAGGCATACTTAACATGGGTGCTGTACGTGAGGCCGATGACGACTTAGGCATGACCCCCGGTGAGTTAAATCGCTCACTTAAACTACGCTGGAATACCACTATCAAGGCGCTTAAGCGCTCGCAGCTTAAGTATCAGGGTGACCCTCTTTATGCGCTTCCATGGTTTATGGTATTTGGCCGCCCTACTTCAGGTAAGAGCACCAGCTTAAGAAATGCCAAGTTATTGCTGCCATCCATTGATTTTTCTGAACATAAAGATGGTTCCACTCTAAATCTTGAGTGGTGGTTATACGAAGAAGGCGTGGTTATTGATACCGCCGGTCGTTATGCCGTGCCAGACAAGATTGAGCGCGACAGAAAAGAGTGGAACTCTTTGCTGGGAATGATTTCCCGACATCGTCAAAAAGAGCCGTTAAATGGCCTGGTACTGGCCGTGGCCGCTGATCGATTGCTTGAATGCAGTGAAGAAGACATCCTGGAAGAAGGCCGCCAGATACGCAACAGTATTAACCATCTAATGGACAAGCTTGAAGTAAAAGTACCGGTTTATTTAATGGTAACCAAAGCGGATCTCATTCCCGGCTTTATACAGTGGTCTAACTACTTACCCCAAGAGCTTAAATCTCAGGCCATGGGCTACTTAAATGATGCCACCACTAGCGATGTGGATACTGTGGTTGATACGGCATTGGATAATGTTTTAGATCGCCTAAAGGAAGTACGCTTGCTGATGATGGAGCAGGCAGAGAGTCCAGATCAAAGCTTATTGACCCTGCCTCGCTCCATGGAAAACATACGCACGGGCTTACATACCTTTATTAGAACGGCCTTAAAAGGCAATGCCTACCAGGAAGCACCGCATTTTCGTGGCTTGTATTTTAGTTCTAGTCTGCAAGAGCACGATGGTGAAAAAGTAAAGAATGGCATGTTCTTACACGACTTCTTTACAAAAATATTACCTGCCGATCGAGGTTCATTGGTTAGTTTACCCAGCGCGTTGCGTATTCGCTCAGCGGCGCGTAAATATGCCATGGGCATCAGCGGTGCGGTAACCTTTAGTGCCATAGTGGGTTTGAGCGCCTTATATGAGTCAGATAAAAGCATATTGGCTGATATTTATACTAACTATGCCGAATCAAATATTGAAATAAGCAGCCAGCAAAGTGCTAACGATGCACTGGAAACAGCTTATCGCTTAAAAACGTTAGTGGACTCATTGGCCCAATATAAAGACCAGGAAATATTGCCCTGGGATATTTTACAAGGAGCAGGGAACTCCATCAGCGAGCTTAAGATGCAATATCTTGAGTTTGTTAAGTCAAATATCATTAAGCCTTATGATGAGTCCCTAAAGAGAACCATCGATTCACTCGAAGAAGGTGAAACCAGTTCTTTAGCCGGTGGACTGGTGCGCCGTATTAATATTATTCAGCGCCGCCTTAACCCGGATGCAGATATAACCGCCATGCCTATTGGTAAGGATTACCTGGTGGTTCAAGACAGGCTTATCTATTCGGAACAATCCAAATTATATAACGATATCTATCTAACCTATATTGACTGGAGCCATTCGTTGGTTGATTTGTCTGAAGAAAAGAAAACTCTTCAGGCTGCCCTTTTATACCTGGTTAAGCACAACCACGGTGATTATAACTGGATTGTGCAATGGGCCAACTCACAGGACTTTGACGGTGTAAGGCTTAAAGATTACTGGGGTGGCAGCTATAAAATTGAAAACCCTCCCGCCATTGATGCCGCATACACCCTCGAGGGCTACCGGTTTATTCAGGAATTCCTCAACGAATTTAAATTAGCCAATAGTGAAGACAAGCAACTGAATGAAATTCAGCAAGATTTTGATAAGTACTATCAAAGACAGTACATTCAAGCTTGGATGCTGTTTGCTCAGCGTTTTGATGAAGGCAAGATGCAGCAAAGAGACCGTAAGGAATGGCAGCAATTACTTGAACGTATGGCCACCGCAGACAACCCATACTTTGCATTACTGGGTGACATGAATGAACAGTTAACGCCTTTTTCAGAAGCTGAGTTTAACTCCAAACAACAACTGGCCTTCTTTAAGGATGTGCAATCTTACTCGGTAACCGATGGTCGTAAAGGCAAAGGAAATGGCAAGTTGCTTAAAAAGGCACTGGGTAAATTTGGTAAGGTTGGCAAGCTGGCTAAAAAAGCCTTAAAGATTCATAAGAAAGCCAGCAAGGGCAAAAAAGGTGAAGACATTGAGTCGGCACTGGATGATGCCGTGGTAGCGGTGGATGCTTACAAGCAGGCATTGGCTGAGATTGCCTTTAAAGCCGATTCCCGAACCCAATCATTAAGTTCGTTAACCACCCTGTTTAAAACCCCTGACGCGCCTGAATCGGGCAATGGTTCAGTGGCCGATGCCTGGACTTCTATTAAGCAGTTACAAGCCCTCATAGGCAAGCCAGTATCAACCTCTAAAGTGTTTTGGCATTTGTTTGTGGGACCTGTACACGCCATTTATGACTATATGGAAAACGAAAGTAGCTGTGAACTACAAGATCGCTGGCAAAATAATGTACTGGCGGCCATGGACGGAGTTGGTGGAAACCAGGTAGGTAATTTGGTAGTGGGTGAAGGCGGTGTACTGTGGAATTACCTGGACACTGAGTTGTCGCCTTTTGTACAGAAAAAATACAAACGCGGCATCGTACGCGCTAATGTGGCACAACGCAGCCTGGGCTTGACCGAAGAATTACTGGAAGTACTTAATCAAGCTGAAAACGGTAAATTTATTGTTGGCAATACCTTTGATGTCGCCATTAACGCCTTACCTTCTGGTACTAACCCAGGCTCTCGCATTCAGCCCTATGCCACCTTTGTAGACCTGTACTGCAGTGATGGAACTCAGACCCTGGCCAACTACAACTACCCTACTCAGCATAAATTTAAGTGGGCGCTGGAAACTTGTGGTGATACCACATTAAGAATTGAAATAGGGCAACTAACCCTGCTTAAAAACTATGTGGGTGTTAAAGGTTTCAGTAAATTCTTGAAAGAATTTCAGGATGGCCGCCATATATTCACCTCTTCTGACTTCCCCAATCAGCAAGCGCAGCTAAAGAATTCAGCGGTTAACTTTATTGATGTTAACTTTGAAATAAGAGGCCAGCGTCCGGTAATTCAAATGCTGGATAGTGTTCCGCTACAGTTGCCCGAAATGGCCGCACATTGTTGGTAGGTGGTATATGAGTATTTACAATGTTAACGAACGCATTAATTTGACCTTTCAGGATCATAATAACAATGATGTTGAGCTTCCGTTTAAAATGCTGGTGCTATGTGATTTAACCCAGGACCAGCGCAGTGAGGAAATCAGTGATCGGGCGCTTATAAAAGTTGATGGCAATGTTAGCAGCCTATTAGCGGCGCAAGATGTCACGATCGCCATGAGCTTAGAAAATCATTTGGATCCGGCCTCGCCCAATCCCATTGAACTTTATTACGAGCTCAATTGCTTGGAAGACTTTGAACCTGAGAGTGTACTAGCGGGTGTAACATCCCTTAATAGTGCTTATCAGTTACATAATCAGCTAGGTGATAACACCATTAAATCTATCAAACTGATTGAGTCGCTGTCTAATTTTGGGTTTATCGCTGATGAATTCCTTGAATTTAATGAACGGCTGATAATTCAAGCTGAATTGCACCATCGTATGAATGAGCAGCTGGACTTAATTATTCAAAGTGAGAAGTTTAGGGCTCTAGAGGCGAGCTGGCACGCTTTAAATTATTTACATGGACACGTGAATTATAAAGAAAATATCGAGTTGGTTATTCTTAACTGTTCAAAGAAGGCGTTATTAGAAGACTTTGAAGACGCACCGGATGTGACTCAATCCAGTTTATTTCAATTGGTTTACAGTGCCGAATTTGGCCAGTTTGGTGGTCGCCCATACAGTATTATGATTGGTGACTTTGAAATTAATCAAAGTGCCATGGACGTCGCATTATTGCAAAATATGGCAAGGCTTTCTGCCATTAGTCACTGTCCGTTATTAACGGCTGCTAGTGCTAAATTATTTGGTATAGATAGCTATGCTGAATTTTCAAGAATTAGAGATATTAGCTCGCATTTTGACCAGCCGTTGTATGCCAAATGGAACAACTTTAGACAAAGTGAAGACAGTCGCTATGTGTGCCTGGCCTTACCAAAATTTTTATTGCGCGCGACCCATACTGGTAGCGGGCAGGGCTTTAACTATGTAGAAACCGCCAATAAAAAGACTAGCGGGTTATGGGGCAATGCTGCATTTGCTTTAGCGACACGATTTGCCAATAGCTACGCGCATTATCGCTGGTATATAAATGTCATGGGCAGTGAATTTGGCTTGCTTAATGGGTTAAGTATGAAATCTGGCAACGGCAGTATGCGCACACAAATTCCTTGTGAAGTGATGATTTCTGATCGCAGTGCCACCGAGCTTAGTAAAAATGGATTTACGCCTTTGGTAATACATAAAGCCAGCAAGCAAGCAGGGTTTATGTCTATTCCATCGTGCAAAGATATCATTAATTTTGCCAACACCCCTGATGGGCGTCAAAATGAATTAAACCAAAGATTAGAGTCCCAATTGCCTTATATGTTAATCAGTTGCAGATTCTCGCAATATATAAAAGTCATGCAGCGAGAAAACATAGGCTCTTGGCAAACCCGAAGCCAAATAGACCAGTCACTAAATAAATGGTTAAAGCAATTTGTTTCTGACATGGATAATCCAGCACCTACGGTTAGGGCACGACGACCGCTAAGGGATGCACGTATTAATGTGAGGGATATGGAAGGAAAATCCGGTTGGTTTTTATCAACCATATCCATTACACCTCACTTTAAATACATGGGCCAGTCTTTTACATTAACCGAACGTGGCCGTTTGGAAAAAGCATAAATAAAGGGAAATGATTATGGCTATACCTGGATACATGAGCATTATCGCAGAGAATCAAGGCGCCATTGAAAGCGACTGTGATTTAGACGGGCGTAACGGTTACATAGTGGTGCAAGCAATGGACCACAGTGTGAAGCTTCCCACTGATCAGCGTGGTTTACCCAATGGGCGCCGAATTCATTTACCCATTACCATTCTAAAGGAAGTAGACCGTACCAGCCCAATGTTGTATCAAGCTTTATGTGATGGAGAGCTGTTGACCGATGTAAGTATTAACTGGTATCGCTTAGATGGCGCTGGCATGGAGGAGATGTATTACAAACAAACGCTTAAAAATGCCCAGATTACGGCCATTGATTTTGATGTTGAATCGAATTCCGATCTAGCCAATTCGCGCATAGGTCATATGGAAAAAGTGTCATTAATCTATGATTCAATCACCTGGTGTCACGACCTTGATGGCATAGAGTATGAAGATGACTTTGGAGCTACTCCGTAATGAGCCAAAGCCGCTTATTAAAGCGCTTAGCTAAATGGCAAAAAGGTAACCAACTAAAGAGCAATTCACTAAGCGTTCAAGACGCCATATTAATCGACGTAGAATGCTTACTGAATAGCCAGCAAGGCAATATCTTAATTGATGAAAACATGGGTCTAAATGACTTACAAGGTCATTTTAATTCTCACGGATCGCCTGATCTTGATGATCTTGCCATGCAAATTAGTACGCAAATTACTCATTACGAACCAAGATTAAAAAGCGTTAGCTTAACTTTAGATGAAGAACATAAAGACTTGTCTTCTTTTAATTGGCGCTTGACCTGTAAAACCAATAACGAATTGGACGTTATTGCTCTAATTAACATCAATGCCGACGGCCGTGTTAGCATTAAATCGGCAATTTAAATATGAAAACAGAAAGCTATCAAACAGAATTACAGGCCCTGAAGGAAAACGCGCGGGAGTTTTCCAAGAAGTACCCTGCTCTTGCACCTCACTTGGCTGGTAGCAGCAATGATCCAGACGTAGAGCGTATATTACAAGGTACAGCATTCTTAAGTGCCGGAATTCAAGAACGACTGGACACTGATTTCCCAGAATTTGCACAGTCTATTTTACGTTTGGTAGCACCGGATTACCTTAAAGAAATACCGGCCACTACTATTATTGAATTTAAGCCAAGAAATATTCTAAACAATGCTGTCACCATAAAAAAGCAATCAAAAGTAGACTCACAAAAGGTTCAGGGAGTAAGCTGTCGCTTTCAAACCTCAACAGATGTAGTGGTCCACCCGCTCACCATAAATGCCTGTGAACTGACTCAAACCGGAAACTACTCAGAACTTGATATTATTATAAACAATACCAGCCTGTCGAATACCGAGGTATTCATTGACGAGCTACCACTGCACATCGCTGGTGACTATGTTAACGCAAGTCAGTTATATTATCTGTTAACTAGTAAATTAGAGTCAGTATCAATTGTTCATGGTAACAACATCACGCCTTTAGAGCATGCTAAATTATCACCCATGGGCTGGAATAAGGATTTTGATTTACTTGAAAACAGCAAGACTAGTTTGAATGGTTATAGACGCTTACAAGAATACTTTATTAACAAATACAAATTTTTATTTATTAATATTACTGGCTTTAATAACACAATGGCGTTACCTAAAGCGTTTAAGCTACGGTTCAAATTAACAGAAAATAGCGAAAATACGCAGGTTAATATCAATAGCTTTAAACTATTTTGCACGCCAGCCATTAACTTATTTGATACCACCGCCGAACCGATCGCGCTGGACCATAAAAATAGTGATTTAACCTTAAGACCTATTAGAAACGTGAATAACCAGCATACTATTTATTCGGTATTGGATGTTCAAGGGCAAAACCGCCGCTCTACTCAAAAAACAAAGTATATTGATTTCTCGCTTAATGCCAAGCAACAGAGTCAGCTGCCTGTTTACGAGCTGATTCAAAAGTCGTCTAACGGTAATGAATCTTCAAACGTATTAAGAGTCAGCTATCCTCAAGGCCTGGAATTACCTATGCGGGAAGTTCTAACTGCCAACATTCGCTGCTCAAACGGTTCATTAACTCAGCAATTAAAAATAGGTGATATTAATGTAAATACACCTGATGTGGCGGACCTGGTGAGTTTTAAAAATATATCCGCGGTGAGTGAGTACATACCATCTCAAACAGATGGGCGAATTTTATGGAACTTACTGGCACACCTAACCGTAAACTATTTACCCATTACAAACCTTGCCAACCTAAGGGTTCTGTTAAACTTATACAATCCAACTAACCACGCCGATGCTAAAGAGCAGGCAGCAAATAAAAAACGTATTGATTCCCTAAAATCTATCGCTGTGAATAATACAGAGCGACTGTTAAAAGGTTACTTAATAAGAGGTCAAAAAATTGAGTTAGTCGCAGATAGCGCTGGGTTTGCCAGTAACGGTGACTTATATTTATTTGGCGAATTAATCTCTAAGGTTTTTGCTCAATTTTGTGACATAAATAGTTTTGTAGAGCTAATAATTATCAACGAAAATACGGGAGAGCAGCTAACATGGCAGCCCAACCTAGCGAGTCATTAAAAACACTGGAGAAAGACCTACTTGAAAATAGTTCTGAGTATGAATTTTTCCAGGCCTATCGCCTTTTAGAATCGGTAAACAATAGCTATCCGGTAACCGCTCGCCGTCCAGCGCGTAAGATAGAAGTGCGTCCGGAATTAATTCTTGGCTATGCCGAAACTGACATTAGCGAAATCATTCCACTGGACAAGAAACGGGGCTACGAGATTATTTCTCAGTTGCCTGGCTTATATGGAGTGGCGTCCCCTCTTCCCGATTTTTACAATGAAGAGTTGCTGGATAACGAATGGGATGATCTTAACGCCCCCCGTGAATTTCTTGACATTATTCATAAGCAACTATTCCCAAAACTGTACCAGGCTTGGCGACTTTATAAGCTAAATTTAAATACCCTGGAAACACCCAATGATAGCTATTGGAATTTACTGTTTAGTCTAATGGGTGACCCAAATAGCCAAAATGAAGAGACTAAAGAATTAAAACTACGCTATTTTTCGCTGTTTAGTAATAAAGAGCGCTCAGTGGCCGGACTAAAAGTAATTATTAGTGATTACCTTGATATAGAAGACCTGGAGGTTAGAGAGTTTCAACGCCAAACGGTGCCTATAAGTGAAAAACTACGGTGCAAATTAGGCAGCCAAAATCATAGATTAGGGGATGCTCACATTGGCTCTAAAATTGAAGACAAGACATTAAAGGTTAAGGTGGTTGCTAACAATATTTCTTATTCTCAGTATCAACAAATAGTAAAAGATAAGCCAAAATTGCAGAAATTAACACGCTTACTACGTGAGTTTTTAAAAAAACCATTACAAATTGAACTGCTGATTAATGTGACACTGGATAATTCTAAATTGACCCTAGGGGACAATTGGAACCAGTTAGGCGTAACCAGTGCACTTGGCCATTCTCAGCAAGGCATTAAACCAATCAGCCTGGCCTTGCTTGATTAATTAAGTACACGCTCATAGCAGTGTGGTATTGGAGTTGTGTGTGGATATTATCCAGCCGCTAGATTTAGAAGCAGGGTTTCGAACCTTTAGTTTTAACAAAAAACATCATTTGGCTGTTAGCCTAAAATTGTACTTTCCTTTGCTGGGTGGTGATCCGCTGTTATTTTGTGATGCCTACCAGAAGATGGCGAACCTGGACACGCCTTTTTTGGATGAAGGCCTGCCCAAGGTAAACGCCGAATTTTTTACGGTGGGTGACGCCATAAGCCCACAGGGAAATCCTGTTAGCGCCCTGAATGTGTCTACCGAATGCGCAGGAATAAAAAAAGAATTGCATGTGGTGGGTGATCGATATTGGATGGGTGGGATTACAGGTACCTCTGTTGCTGTGCCGTTCACACGGATGCCGCTAACCTGGCAGAATGCATTTGGCGGTAAGGATCACTCGCTTAATACGGCAGGTAAAGGCATAGACAAAGAAGAAACCGATATTGGTGAAGACTTAATTCTAATGCCTAACGTTGAATATGCTAACAAGATAATGACCAATAAAGGGCAAACGCCCCCGGCTGCCGGCTATATGCCATTACTAATTGACCATCCAGAACGAAGTAAACATTTAGGGACCTATGACGAAGAATGGCTCGCCACTTGCTTTCCTGGCTACCCTAAGGACTTCAATTTCAAAGCATTTAGTTGTGCATTACATGACCAGCAGTTGCTCTCCCCTTTACGCGGTGGTGAACATTTTGAGTTACAAAACTTGCATAGTGAACACGCCATATTGGCGGGTACTATCCCTAAGTTTAATGCCAGAGCATTTGTGGTTAAACCCAACATTAACGTTGAGGATTTGCAGGGGAGCGATTTAAAGGAAATTAAAACCCATATAGATACTGTTGTCTTTTTCCCCAATCAATTAATGGGCATGGTGGTATACCGTGGCACTCTTGAAGTTAACGAAAGTGATGCCAGTGATTATAAACACCTATTGTGCGCCTATGAATCACTGGAAGTACCGGCTAGAGATAAAGTCCATTATTTCCGCTCACTGGTGGGAAGACTCCGTCCCGATCTAAACATGCAATATGCCCTAACCACCAAGGATTTAATTCCTGATAACATTCCCTGTGGCATGGCACGTTTAACACAGCAAGATTCGGCTCCTGCATTTCTATTGGCAGAACACATGCAAAATAAGCTTGAGGAAACGGTATCGGACAAACTGGCCGATACTCAGAAGCAACTAATCGAACTTATTGAACAACAAAAAGAACACGGCCTGGATACCCGTATTATTGAACAACAACTGGCCAATATGGCTAATCCAGTAAAAGACGAATGGCAAATAAAATTTGAAAAGGTTATTGAGAAATTGGTACCCGGTACCACTTATGGTGGTGAAATTAATTTACAAAAAATTGATTTTAAGGCCTTTGACGATCTGGCAAAACTCAGTGAAGAGTATGCAGTTTTTCAAAAAGATAAAGTTCAAGCACAGTTAGAGCAACAAATACAGGATGCATTGGATAGTGGTAACAAAGATTTAGCCAGCAACCTAGACTTAGCTTTACAAAAATTCAGTTTACCGCCAGAACTGCCTAGAGTCGCTAATGGTGAGGTAAAACTAAATGAAATCAAAGAGGCATTTGGCCAGCAAGGTGATGCGGTTGATTTCGCTGAATTAGACATTAAATTAAAGCAGGGTTACGCCGCACAAATCGAAAGCTACAAGATGGGTGCTCACATGATGGATATTGGCACTCCACCTTTGGCTTCACAGTTGAGTGAACTAAAGGAAAAGGCACTAAACGCCATAGCCAATGGCGAGAGCTTGGAATATCAAGACCTAGCCGGCATTGATTTTTCCGGTGAGAATTTACGCGGTGCAGACTTCTCAAACTGTTATTTAGAACAATGTAATTTCACCCAGGCAAACTTGGAAGGTGTAAATTTAAGTGGCGCCATTGCAGCTCGGTGCAACTTTTCCCACGCTATTTTACGATCGGCCAACCTTGTAAACTCAAATATTGGGGCGTGTAACTTCAAATACAGTGACTTGAGCCATGCCAACACCGAAGACTGTGAATATGGTAAATCTGATTTTTCACACGCGATCCTTACCAACCTGGATTTATCAAACAGCTTAAATACCCTAGGAGTATGCTTTCATAAAGCAGACCTTAGTGGAGTCATGTTCGGTGAGCCAAGCTTCATTGAGACCGATTTTAGTGGGGCTAATCTTAGTGAATGCCAGATGATATCGGCGACTTTTCAAAAATGCAATTTAGGCGATTGCCATGGCAAGCAAGTTCAATTGCAAGGCAGTAACTTTATTGAATCAAATTTTAGTTTTTGTAGATTGACTAAATCTGATTTAACCAATTGCCGTTTTTTGGATAAGTCATCGTTAAATAGTAGTCATTTTATAGATTGTATTTTGGCAGATGCCACGCTGAGAGATGTCACTCTGGAGCACTGTGAATTCATCAATACCACATTAAGTGGTTGTGACTTTAGTGATTCAAACGCTCAGCATAGTGTTTTTAACGGCTGCCATACTTTAAACAGTTTATTCATTAAGACAGATTTTAGCCACGGCAGGTTGAGTAATACAAACTTTATGTATAGTAACTTTTTACAGGCTAATTTAACCCAAGCAAATCTTAGCCTGTCTAACTTTTATGGTTGCGAATTCATGGGCGCCACCGTGGCTAAAACGGACTTTTCGAGATCAAATTTGGATGGCACTAAACTTGAAGACTGGAGGCCTGCAAAATGGCAATAGATTTAGGCCGGCTAAAAACGTTAATTAGCCAAGGACATATGTTTGAAAAAGAAGATTTATCTAGCATAGATTTTTCTAATTTGACCATTGGAGGGGCTGTTTTTACCGATTGTATATTTTTAAAATGCAATTTTAGTGAGACCATTTTTGAACAGGTAAATTTCATTAACTGTATTTTCAAAAATGCAGAATTTGGCAGTTCTAAATGGGTTGATTGCAATATTATTTACTGTAACCTTGAAAATGCGCACTTTAACAGGGTTAAATTTACAGATATTAATTTTGTAAAACCTGAGTTAAATAAGACAGTTTTCACTGATTGTGAACTAATGGAGACTAACTTTATTGAAGCCATTTCCCGCCAAGTTGACTTTAGCGGATCAAAATTGAACTACGCCAGTTTTTTACAGTGCGATCTAACATCGGCTGTTTTTACACTATGCAACTTAGAACGCACCAACATTATTGAATGTGACTTGGCGCATGTAAACTTTAAAGACGCACATTTACAGCAAACCATATTTGAAAAACCCGTTTTAGAAAACCATGATTTCTCGGGTATGCAACTTTGCATGACACAGTTTAGAAGCGCAGTACTTAATAATTGTAATTTTTCTAAATGCGACCTGACTCAAGTGGCGTTTGTTGAAGCTCAACTTAGCAACTGTGAATTTATGGAAAGTAATGCGCCATTGGTACTGTTTACCGACAGCCAATTAAAAATGTCTAACCTAAGCCAATGCAACCTGGAACAGGCTAGCCTGGAAAATTGTGATTTAACCGGTTGCGACTTTACTAAAAGCAACTTAACGCAGGCTCAACTGGCCAATACCCGTTGTATTGGCACCAAATTTACCAAATGTGAACTGTCTTACGCCGACCTTTCTAACTCGGTATGCAGTTATGCAGATTTTAGTGATAGCACCTTATTCAGAACAAATCTACACGGTCTAATTGATTCTGGTAGCATTTGGAGCGGTAGCTCTAAAAGCCTGGCCCTGGGTACCGATGAAAAATTAGAAAAAGCGCAAAAATGGCAACCTAAAACGGTTAACCTAACGTCAGCGCAACAATAGTATTAGCTAAAGGATTGCAACAATGAATATTAGTCAGTTAAATACCTCACCACCCTTAACCCATTCTCAGGCGGCGGAGCAATATGAATACGCTTCGGTAATCTCGGCTACCGACCAGGGCTACATATTAAAACCCGAAAATGGCTCTTCAATTATTGCGCAACAAGCATTTGGCTGCCCATTTACGCCTATCGCAGATGACTTTGTTATGTTTGTACGCAGTGCCAATAGAGGCATATTTATCATTAATATTTTGCAACGAAAGCATGCGCAATGTGCGGTGATTGAAAACGAGCATGGCCTTACACTGCAATCTAGCCAGAAAATTGATATCGCGGCTAGCGATATTAATATGACCAGTACCAACACCCAGGTGACTAGCCAGCAGTATTCCCATACCAGTCAAAAATTGGATATTAAGAGTGACAATACACAATTTTACAGTCGTACCATTGAAAGCATAAGCGAACGACTGGTGCAAAAAGTAAAAGACAGTTTTAAGGTGATTGAACGGCTGGAGCAAGTAAACGCCCAGGATATTATTCAAAACGTTAAAAATGCCTTTATACAGCGCTCCAGGCAGATTGATATTAGCGCCAAGAGTGATGTGAAGATTAACGGCGAACGGATACACATGGGATAAGGAGAAACTTATGTTTGCAAATTGTCAGATGGGCGGTACCAATATGGGTATGCCAGATGTGTGTAAAACACCTGTTGGTCCAGCCGTGGTGCCAATTCCTTATCCAAATATTTCTATGGGAGCTACGGCTAAGCCCTCTTCTGCCGCTAAAAAAGTGTTGATTTCAGGCGGCCCCGGCCACACTGTGGGTACAGAGATCCCCATGAGTAATGGCGATCAACCCGGTGTGGCGGGTGGTATTATTTCAGGAAAGATAATGGGTCCTACCAAATTTTTAATGGGCAGTACGGCCACTTTTTTTGGTGGTAAGCCCGCTGCACGTTTGACTTCAATGACAGGCCAAAACGGCAGTAGCATGAATATTCCAGGAGTAACCATGGCTCCGGCACAAACAAAAGTTTTAATTTTAAAGTAAAGCTTAATTAGCGCCCAACTGATAGTTTTCGGAGTCTATCAACTTATTATTTTTATCCATTAGTGTTATAGAGACATCTTGTTTTGTACCAATAATGGATAGAAATATTTGAGCGCCAAAGGCTTCAACTTCAAGGGGCTTGTTTATGCTGGTACGGATATCATCTATAGTTTCATAAGCACTTTCAATCTTGGACCGATGTATCCCAAGGGTAATATGTAATATATTCATGACAATTTAGCCGTAAGTAAAAAAACTAATCTTATAGGATATTAGAGTTACTTACTTACAGCACTAAATTTACAAAGAATATTTAGTACTTTTTTACCAATAATTTTACTAATTGTTCACCATTCAATATCGTGGATAACCGTGTAAGTAAAACCAGTACACAAAAACGTAATATCACAACAAATCTAATAGACAGAAGTCTCATTGCTTACTTATAATCTGCTAACTTTCGCCTTAACATCTTTTATGGATTTTTTAGATACATTGGGCGCAATTAAAATAAGGATATTTTATGGCCCAGCCTGCATTTAGCTTATCAAGCGACACCTACAGCAATGAACTAGAGATCACTTCGATTTCTGGTACTGAGTCCATATCAAAATTTTTTGAACTAAAAATTGATTTTAAAGTCGCCATCGCCGTCGCTGACACACTTGATCATGAATCCTTGACTCAAGATGATATTACTATTTTTATTGAAGACATTACCGGGCGTGACGATTACAGTATTAAAGGTATTTTTAGTCAGATAGAAGAGGTTTTTGAAAAATCGAACACCCATAAATATTACACAGCAACCATGGTCCCAGCCCTGTGGCGACAGCGAAATAGTCAGTCTTATGACATATTCACCCAAAAAACCGTTAGCGATGTTCTAAGTGACGAACTTAGTAACGATTTAATGCTTGACCACCATCTTAGCCTTACTCAAACCTACCCGGTTAAAGAATTCATTTGCCAATACAGTGAGTCAAATTTTGACTTTGTATGTCGTATGGCCGAACACTGGGGGATTTACTATTATTTTGACCATGACCAAGAAGGAAAATTAATATTTGCTGACGACACCAATTATGAGCCACTGCCCATTGGCACCATAAAACTGGATGAAAGCAATAACCCCAGTAACAGCTTTAATTCAATTCGAACCCTAAAACGCCAGTTTAACGCCGTACCAGGTAGCGTGGTGATTAGCGAGACCAACCCTGACCAAGCTCTTGAGTTATTCCAGGGCATAGC
>MAAA01014013.1_pt1 | contig 40549 bp, 38 predicted proteins | sample 1115971 | NCBI WGS metagenome assembly MAAA01 (sample SAMN04961123, study PRJNA320927) | seawater metagenome | isolation source: sample BD02T6 sea water enriched with oil for 6 days | place: USA:Gulf of Mexico | collected 2013-07-27 | reverse complement strand
CCGGTTAAAATTGAAAGCGCTGTTGTTGTTAAATAAGCCTGAATAGCCAAAATGATTAAGCAGTTTATGACAAGTTGGTTCATTAGCGACTTACATTTAGCACCCGAGGAGACCCGCATTACTGCGGGTTTTCTTGATTTTCTAAGTAAAACTCAAAGTAATCAACACCTGTACATACTGGGTGACTTTTTTAACTATTGGGTTGGTGATGATATTGTTGATCCCTACATTGAAAAGATCAAACAAGCCTTACAAGATACCACTAAACGTGGCGTGAAACTTTTTTTCATGCACGGTAATCGTGATTTTTTAGTAGGCAAGCAGTTTTGCAAGGACATTAATGCCACATTGCTCGATGACCCAACGCTTGTGAATTTAAACGGCGAAGCTGTACTACTGATGCACGGCGACAGCCTATGCACCAAAGACCAAGAGTACATGCAGTTTAGAGCCATGGTACGCAGTAAAGATTGGCAGCAGAATTTCTTAAGCCAGTCGGTAGCGGACCGCTTAGCCTTTGCACAAAAAGCCCGCGAAGCAAGTCTTAAAGGTAATGCCATGAAAGACATGGATATATTAGATGTGACCTTAAGTGAAGTGAACAAACTCATGACAGATCATAACGTTACCCGCATGATTCATGGCCATACCCACAGACCCAATACCCATGATTTCAAGCACCAAGGCAAACCGATGCAACGCATTGTACTAGGAGACTGGTATACACAAGGCTGGTACCTAAAAGTTGATGAACTAGGCTATCACCTAGTGGATTTTGACTTACCTACTTAAAACCCCCATTTAAACAATAACGCAGGCCGTATGATTAAAATTCTCGTTGCAGGCGTTATCGCTGCCCTACTAGCCATGACCTTCATGGAAAAACAAGTTACTGTAAAAGGCAAACTTAAAAACCTGCCCGCAGACACCCAGCAACAATTAAATGCCATTATCAAAGAAAATGAACAGGTGCGTGACGACAAATTAAAAGAAATGGGCCTTTAAGCTTTTTTACCTTGATCTGTATCACCTTAATTCATTCATATTACGTTAAGCTGAATCTATATCCTCTACTATGCTTTCTATTAAGGACGGTGATAAATTTTGCGCTTAGGAGAAACCCATGATTCTTGAATTATTCATCTCAACGTTAGGCTGGTGTGCATTTATTTGTAGTTGTGTTCTATTATTTTGGACACTTTTTATGTCTATTGGCACCGACTTTATAGTGTCTATGCAACAGAAATTTTTTGATTTAGATAGAACCAGCATTATTAAATACAACTACCTTTTAATGGGATTCTTTAAGTTATCAACTTTAATGCTATTTATAGTGCCCTGGGCTGTACTGCGTTTTTTAAGCTAACAATCACGTCTAATTACTTATGCAATTAAGTAACTAGACACGCCGCACCAGACACAACTCGATATAAAGCCCCTCTTACACAAATCGTAAATACTTACCCAAGCCGCTAAACTTAAACGCAGTATATTCACTTAATGATTTTTAGGTGGGCGATATGGCCAGCAAACTTTATCTGCGTGTATTTAAGTACTCTTTAGTTATTATTCTATTGGCTCCAAGTACACTTTCAAATGCCATTGATTTCTCTACTGACTTTGAAAGCACTAACTTCAACACGGTTCAGGACTTTTCCGTGCACAATAATGGCTTATCGGTGCAATTTAGCGGCGGCACCTCCTTCACCATAGGTAATGGCCTACTGTATCACTCTGGCACTAAGTCTTGGATGATTGACCCTGCCGGCACCACGAACAGAGGCACCAGCACAGGAACAGGCACTATGACCTTCAGCGAAGGGGCCATGGCGGTGGATTTTTTCATTCGTACCAGCAATACCAATAGCACAGGACAAGTACAAATCATCGATAGCAGCGGCGCCATCGTCGAAGACATTACCGGCACTATAGTAAGTAGTAGCTGGCTGCAGGTGAGCAAAACCCTAGTGGATGGGGACCCACTCATGACCTCAATAACCGTGAGCGCCTTTGGTAATAATATGTTGGCGGTGGATGATTTAAGCTTTAGCACTGCTGCGTTAGGCGATGGAGCGATGGATGACCCCGTGCCAGATGATGATTCGCAGGGCACCTCTGGAGGCATCTATGGTGACACAGGCTCCAGTTCTGATTCCGGCTCCGGCGGCGGAGCCTTTTATTGCTTGGCCTTATTAAGTGCTTTCCTCAAGAGAAGTCGAAGTAATCAGAAAATTAACTCACACCATCAATAATGAGCAAAAATAAGGCCTCAACAAACAAATGAGGGGCCTTAATTTTTTTAGTGTTCGCTAATTGGTTTTAGTTATAACTTCATCTGCTTAGAAATTATTTCATTCATGATTTCCCGGGTACCACCACCGATGGAAAGAATGCGGTTATCGCGATACAAACGCTCCACCAGATTTTCACGCATCAAACCGTGGCCACCAAATATCTGCACCGCTTCATAGGTAATAAAATCACTGCAATCGGTGGCAAAGTTTTTGGCCATGGAAACCTGTTTAATCTGGTCGATACCGGCATTCATGTTGGCGGCCACGTTGTACATCATGGTTTTACTCACTTCCAACTTAGTGGCCATCTCTACTAGCTTGTGCTTGATTACTTGGTACTTGCCAATGGAACGACCAAAGGCTTCACGTTCTTTACAGTATTTTAAAGCTTCATTAAGCGCTAATTCGGAAGTCACATTAGCCATAGAAGTGAGCATTAATCGTTCATTCTGAAAATTGGCCATAATGGCAAAAAAGCCCGTGTTCTCCACACCAATTAGGTTTTCAACTGGCACTAAGCAATCATCAAAAAACAATTCGGCGGTGTCTGATGCCCACCAGCACATTTTTTTAAGGCTTTTGCCGGTAGTGAAACCCGGTGTGCCTTTTTCAATCATCAATAAGCTGATGCCACCATAACCCTCACCGCCGGTGCGTACTGCCACCGTATAATAATCGGCACGAATACCCGAGGTAATAAAGGTTTTGCTGCCGTTCACTTTATAAAACTCACCGTCTTTGGTAGTGACTTTTTCGGCACGGGTTTTAAGGGCCGCCACGTCCGAGCCGCCCCCGGGTTCGGTAATGGCCAGAGCCGCTATTTTTTCACCACTGAGCACTCCGGGCATAACCTTATCTTTAAGCGCTTTACTGCCCCACTTAGCGATGGGTGGCAAGGCAATATCCAAGGAATTTAAGCTGGCAATTAAACCGCCACTTCCACAGCGCATCAGCTCTTCACTGGCCACCAGATGATGAAATACATCCCCTGGAGTACCACCGTATTCTTCGTCATAACCCAGACCAAAAAAACCTGCTGCACCGGACTTTAAGTACAAGTCCCGCGGGAAGGTATTTTGCTCTTCCCAATCATCCACATGGGGTAATATTTCCTGCTCAACAAAGCGGCGCACACTGGCACGCAAGGCATCGTGGGTTTCATCAAAATAGGGAGGGGCAAGCTGTGACATATCATTTCCTTAATTATTTTTAGACGGGTTTTGGTCTGTCTAGTTAGGTCAATGAATAAATAATAGGCCGCTAAAGACTTAGAAGCATTGGATGAGGTGCCAAATTGATTGGTTTAGGTGCCACAAATAGTCACATAAAAACAGACTGTATGAATAGTGTTAATTAGAGGCGCCCTAGATCTTATAAACGGTATTCAGAGGGCGAACAACCGTGCCAGCTTTTGAAGGCCGTTGAAAAAGATGATGAGTCTCCATAACCCAGAATAAACGCAATACTCGTGACTCCCATGCTCTTATCGGCCAAGAACCTTAAAGCCATCTGGTACCTTAAATCCTGCACAATTTGCTGAAAGTTGGTCTCGCGATCGGATAAACGTCGCTGTAGAGTGCGCCGTGATACTCCCAAGTCCACAGCCACAGAATCTATGCTCATATCTCCGGTGGGCAATTCACACACAATGCTTTGGCGTAATGCGCGCAGGAAACTATCTCCTGGCATACTGGCCACATATTCTTGCCAAGGATTGACCAGTTCAGAGTCTTCATTAACGGCTTGAATCAGTTTAAAGTCCAGGGACTCCATTTCAAAATACAGTGCGCTGTAAGGCTGATCAAATTTAAGGTTTTCGCCAAAACACTGCTTTAATACCGTCAGGTCCTGAGGCTGAGGATACGTAAATTGCGCCTTGGCAATGGTAATGGGCTGCAAACAAATGGAGCTCAAAATAGAGTTTGCCGTGCTAAGAATCATATCTATAGTGTAACGGCCACTAATTTCAACCGGTACTAAGGGACGCCATTCACTGCGCAGTTGACCGCCTTCTCTAACAATAACCGCCTTGCCTAAATCCCCATAAAGTTCCAACACACTGGACATCATATTGAGCCATTGACGCAAAGATGTACAAATACTGGATAGATACAACAGCAGATTCACCATATTCAGGTAAGCTGCCCGACCCACAAACAGGCCTAGGTCTTCGTTACCCGACAACGTGGCAATTTTTTTATTGAGTGCGTAAAGAGGCGCTACGGGCATTTGGTATTCGGGGGTTTCTAACCATTTTTTTTCAATGCCACAGCCAGCGATAGCATCTTCTTGGCTTACACCCAGCCGTTCCGCCACTTGAAGGATATGTTTTGCCTGTTTAGCAGGAACTTGCCAGCCTAGGTCTATTTTTGAATGTTGATCCATGGCCAAATATTACGTTTTAATGAGTTTGAATTCCAGTAAGAAGTGGAACCAAGATTAAATGCAGATACAGAGCAATTAGGTTTCTTTACAGCGAAGCCCCCATGAAAATGCAGGCCTGAAAAACAGAAAAAGGCAGCACTTAAACAAGTGCCGCCTTCATGATTGCACGCCTATAATTACAGCCTAGGCAGGCTGTAGCTCTTCTTGCTGTGTGCCTTCCACTTCAAGCAACAACTGACGACCTTTAACTTGATCTCCCTTGCTCACCATAATGGACTTAACCACGCCACTCATGTCGGCCTTCATGGCATGTTCCATTTTCATAGCTTCCAGAATGACTAGAGTCTGACCTTTTTCAACTTCAGTGCCCTCTTCCACCAACACATCTATGATGCCACCGTCCATACTGGCTTTAATCAAGCCAGAGCCGGCGCCATCTAATGCCGCCGCTGGTGCGTGAGTTTTATCCTGCACACACACACAACCTTCATGGCTACTGAGGTATAAATCACCCTCTGGGTTTAAAGCAAAGCTGATGCTTTTCTTAATGCCGCCATGGCTGTAAACCAACGTTTGTTCCTGCAATTCAATCAGTGAGAAATCAAACACACTGTCTTGCGCCTGCACACTAAACTGTTGCTTAGCGGCATCAACTACCGTAATGGCCACTGAGTGTGTTTCACTGCTGTGCTCAAGATCAAACCAGGTAGGTGCCGGATTAGAGTTGCGCCAAAAAGCACGTTCGCTAGCTTGTTCGTTGCCAAGGGCACTGCCTAAATAAAACAACCATGCGCTTAACGCTTGCTGCTCGGTATTCAGTGCATGAGGGCTAAGGGTTGGGTCATTGGCAAAATCATTCTCAATGAATGAGGTAGTGGCGCCCCCTTGAGCAAACACTGGGTGCTTCACAATATTAAACAAGAAGCCGCGGTTAGAGCGTACCCCTAATAATTCCAAGTTTTTAAGGCTGGTCATTAATTTACGACGGGCTTCATCACGGGTAGCGCCGTGAGCAATCACCTTAGCCAGCATAGGGTCGTAATAAGGGCTCACCACTTGACCCTGTTTAATGCCTGCATCCATGCGCAAACCATCACCTTCACGGTAAGACCAAGCTAATATATTACCGGTTTGAGGCATGAACCCTAAAGCCGGATCTTCGGCGTATAGACGCACTTCCATGGCATGACCGTTAAGTGAAATATCCTTTTGTTGCAAAGGCAATTTAGCACCGGCTGCCACCATTAACTGCCAAGACACTAAATCTACACCAGTTACCAGCTCAGTTACTGGGTGTTCCACTTGTAAACGGGTATTCATTTCTAGGAAATAAAAGTTTCCGTCATCGTCGGTTAAAAATTCTACGGTACCGGCACCCACATAATCACAGGCTTTGGCTGCGTTTACCGCTGCCTCACCCATGCGTTGGCGCAAGTCTTCGTTTACAAACGGTGACGGTGCTTCTTCAACCACTTTTTGATGGCGACGCTGTACCGAACAATCACGCTCCCCTAAATACACACAGTTACCGTGACGGTCGGCAAATACTTGAATCTCAATGTGGCGCGGTGACATCACCGCTTTTTCCAAGATCATCTCGTCGCTGCCAAAGGCATTTAAGGCTTCAGATTTTGCGGTTTTTAATTGAGCAGAAAATTCTTCTTCACTCATGACCAAACGCATGCCGCGTCCACCACCACCGGCGGTGGCTTTCACCATAATAGGGAAACCAATTTTTATGGCTTCATCCAGTAAAGTGCCTTCATCTTGGGCTTTGCCTTCGTAGCCCGGAATACAGGGCACACCAGCACTGATCATTTCAATTTTGGCTAAACGTTTGTTGCCCATTAACTCAATGGCCTTAGGATCTGGACCAATAAACGTAATATTATTTTCTTGGCAGGCGGCACAAAATTCAGTGTTCTCGGATAAAAATCCGTAGCCTGGGTGCACCGCATCGGCACCGGTTTTAAGGCAGGCTTCGATAATTTTTTCGATCACTAAATAACTTTGGTTAGCCTGGGGAGCACCCAAACACACAGCCTCATCAGCAAAAGCTACATGGGGCGCATCTTTGTCGGCTTCACTGTAAACCGCCACGGTGTCATAACCCATTGCCTTGGCCGAACGCATTACACGCAAGGCAATTTCACCTCGGTTGGCCACTAAAACTTTAGTAAAGTCGCCACTTATTTCTTTATTTATTTCGCTCATATTCATGCCCTTTTATCTTGTTGATGACCAGCTATTACGCCCAAGGGGCCGGCTTCTTTTGTACAAACGCCATAGTACCTGCAGTGCCTTCACTACCCTGCACTGCCGCACTAAATGCTTTGGCGGCATCTTCAATTAAACTTTCCGCTTCATGTTCGGCGGCCTTCAACATTAACTTTTTAGTGATAGCGTTGGCACCGGGGGCACATCGTTTAACACTGTCTAATGTTTGACCCAGTAGACGCTGTACTTCGTCTTCATCTTTGGCGTAAAAATGAGAGATGCCAAGCGATACCGACTCTTCCCCACCAAAACGACTGCCTAACAAGGCTAAACGACGCGCCTGAGTTAAACCAATGCGCTTCACCACAAACGGCGCGATTTGCGCAGGAGGAATACCCAAGGTCGTTTCTGGCATGGCAAATTGTGTGCTGGCAGTGGCAATGGCCACGTCAGTCACGCAGGCCAAGCCAAAACCACCACCCAATACAGCTCCATCTAAAATAGCAATTACCACTTGAGGCAATTGATTCATTTGTAAAATCAACTCACCAAAGGTTTTGTTTAAATCAAAGAACGGATCGCTGTCTGATTTAGCAGCGCTGGCGCGGGCGCTCGCCATGTCTTTAATGTCGCCACCGGCGCAGAAGCTGCCCCCTTCGCCGCGCAATACCACAGCCCGTACCGACAGGTCTTGTTCTAGAAAGGTAAATACCTGGCTTAGTTCTTTTACCATGGCCAGACTCATGGCATTACGCACCTGAGGGCGATCCAAGGTTAAGTATAAAACGTGATCTTCGCGTTCGAGTTTAATAGCGGTGTAGGCTTGCTCTAACATATTCATTTCCTGTCTTTCGGCCTCGATCACTCTCTACATATAAAGAGGGAAAGAGGAACCGTTTCCAGACAATGAGCTGTTTAATTTTTCAGGGCTTTACTGACACGACGTCAGTGTAAGCCTACAGGGATGTATTTACGGCGTCCCAGAAAAATAAAACAGTTCATTGGCATTTATAAAAGTATCGACCTATAAAACTACTTAGCTTTTTTCGGCAAGATGTCCATGTACTTACAAATAATGCCCAACATGATTTCGTCGGCACCACCACCAATGGACGCTAAACGACCATCGCGATATACCTGTGAAACTGGGTTATCCATAGTGAAGCCCATGCCGCCCCAATACTGTAAACAACTGTCGGATACTTCACGAATTAAACGGCCACCTTTTAATTTACACATGGATGCCAACTTAGTGACGTCTTGTTTGGCAATCATTAAATCTGAAGCGCGATAAGTTAAGGCACGTAATGCTTCTATTTCAGTTTGCAATTCCGCCAAACGGAAATGCACCACTTGGTTATTAATAATAGGTTGACCAAAGGTCTTACGCTCACGAGTGTATTCGATGGTTTTTTCTACACACATCTCTAATGAATGCAGACTGTTGGCCGCTCCCCACAAACGTTCCTCCTGAAACTGCAACATTTGCAACATGAAACCCGTGCCTTCGGCACCGATACGATAGCGCTGAGGCACACGTACGTCATCAAAATAAACAGGGGCCGTATCCGATGAACGCATACCTATTTTGTCAATTTTCTCACCAATACTCACACCCGGGGTATTAGCCGGTACGATGATTAAAGATTTATTTTTGTGAGGTTTATCATCACTGGTATTGGCCAGCACACAGAAAAAATCCGCTTGAGTGGCATTAGTAATCCACATCTTAGAGCCATTGATAATGTAGTCATCACCGTCTTTCTTGGCGGTGGTTTTAAGACCCGCTACGTCAGAGCCGGCACCAACCTCAGACACCGCAATAGCCGCTACAAATTCACCGGCAATGGCAGGCTTTAAAAACTCTTCTTTTAGTTCGTGAGATCCAAACTTAGCGATGGCCGGTGTTGCCATGTCGGTTTGCACACCTATGGATAACGGCACACCACCACAACCGGCGTGACCCAAAGCTTCGGCGGCATACATGTTATAAGAATAATCTAAGCCTAAACCGCCGTACTTTTCTTCTTTGTTGATGCCTAAAATTCCTAGGTCACCCATTTTTTTAAATACTTCGTGGGCTGGAAAAAAACCCGCTTTTTCCCACTCGGGTACATGGGGGTTAATTTCGTTTTCTACGAAATTTTTAACGGTACGGTAAATTTCTTTGTGTTCTTGAGTAATGATCATTTTACGAATCCTATTAAATTTTAACTATAAATTACAAGTACAAATAACAACTACAGACTAACTTCACATCTATAAATATTTTAGCCAACTTTACAAACGGGCCACGCCAAATTTACTGCTATTCAACGTTCTAACTTTTGCTTCATTACAAATACTTAAAATATAGCCTAGAAGGCGACGGGTATCTCTTGGATCTATGATGCCGTCATCCCAAATTCGAGCGGTGCCAAATAAGCTAGTGGAGCCTGCATCCAGTTTTTGCGCGGTGGCGGTTTCGATCATATCCAACATCTTAGGGTCCGCTTCTTTTCCCATCTTAAGATGTTTGGCTTCGGTAACAATTCGCAGCACTTTACCTGCCTGCGCGCCACCCATTACGGCGGTACGACTGTTTGGCCAAGCAAAAATAAAGGTTGGGTCCAGACCGCGACCACACATGGCATAGTTACCGGCACCGTAAGAGCCGCCCACATTAATACTGATTTTAGGCACAGTGGCATTAGCCACCGCCTGAATCATTTTAGAGCCGTGTTTGATCACGCCGTCTTGTTCACTCTGGGTACCTACCATGAAGCCGGTGGTATTGTGAATAAACAAAAGTGGTGTACAGCTTTGCTCGCATAGCTGAATGAACTGGGCGGCCTTAGCAGCACCTTGGGCAGTGATGGGGCCGTTGTTACCGATGATGCCCACCGCGTGACCTTCAACCTTAATGCGCCCACACACAGTTTGTGCATCAAAGTCATTTTTAAAATCTAAAAATTCAGAACCATCGGCTATGCGGGCTAATATTTCGCGCACATCATAAGGCTGCTTATTGTCTGCTGGCACAACACCAATAAGTTCGTCGCTTGAGAATTCAGGTTGAGCGTAAAGCTTGCTCTTTAAGACACTGGCATCAGTTAGCTGGTCATTCCAGTCTAGATTCGCCATGATTTCACGGGCAATACGAATGCCATCGGCGTCGTCTTCCGCTAAATACTCTGCAGTGCCAGCCACTTGTGCATGCATTTCGGCGCCGCCCAATTCTTCATCTGTGGCTACCTCACCTGTGGCCGCTTTTAATAATGGCGGGCCCGCTAAATACATAGTGGCCTTGCCACGAACCAATACTACCCAGTCGGATAAACCGGGTTGATAAGCACCACCTGCGGTGGCACTGCCGTGTACTACGGTAATTTGTGGCAGACCCATGGCCGACATGCGGGCCTGGTTAGCAAAAGCTTTAGCGCCTTTCACAAAAATATCGGTGGCGTAATTTAGGTTGGCACCGCCACTCTCAGAAAGACTTACTACCGGCAACTTATTTTCTTTTACGATTTCTTGAATGCGTAACGATTTATCCAGACCCGCCGGAGAAATAGTACCACCCTTAATAGCGCAGTTATTCACCACCACCATGCAGCGCACACCCGACACGTAACCAATGCCCGCGATAATGCCACCACCGGCACCGCTGCCGTCTTTATCGTCGTGCATCTTGTAACCCGCCAACGCCATCACTTCCATGAAGGGGGTGCCGGCGTCTAGCAAACGGTTAAGCCGTTCACGGGGTAACAATTTTTTACGTTTAATAAATTTTTCTGTGGCGGCTAATTCTTTTTCCACCACTTTTTGCTCGATACCACGAAATTCATCAATAGCCGCCTGCATGAACTGCGTATTGGCTTGGAAGTTTTCGCCGTGTGTATCAATCTCTGACTCTAGAACTGGCATATCTTAGGCTCCTTCTTTTTCGGCGATTTCTTTCAATACATCTGGCATCACCGCACGGTGAAAACCATTGTACGCTTCATTATTTTTAGCCTTAGGTAGCGGCCACATACGGCTTCCCTGAGATGCCGCACCATCGATGCGCAGGGTGGCACCGCTGACAAATTTTGAGGCTTCACTTAACAAGAAGCTCACCGCCCCACTCACTTCTGATTCTGTTCCCATGCGCTTTAAAGGCACTGCATTCTCTAACTGAGGAATAATCGCTTTCGCAGCACCATCATAAGTGTCCATGCCGCTGGAGATAATCCAGCCAGGGGCCACAGCGTTTACACGTACGCCAGACTGCCCCCATTCGAAGGCGGCTGTTTTAGTGATGTTTTCCATGCCTGCACGTGCTGCACCCGAGTGCGCCATGCCTGGCATGCCCCCCCACATGTCAGCGATGATGTTTACTATGCTGCCACCGGTTTTCACCATGCTTTGATTGTAGACCTCACGGGCAAACAAGAAGCCCCCCACCAAATTAGTGCGCACGACGGTTTCGAAACCTTTTTGGTTGATGGCCGCCATGGGCGCCGGGTACTGACCACCGGCGTTGTTCAATAGACCGTGAATAACACCATGTTTGGCGATGATCGCTTTCACCGTGTCAGCCACTATTTGTTCTTCGCGAATGTCACAGGTGAAAAAATCGGCTTTACCGCCATCTTCGACTATTTCTTGTACCACGGATTGTAATTTGTCGGCCTTGCGTCCGATGATGATCACCTGAGCGCCCAGACTGGCCAGTTCATGGGCACAGCAACGGCCAATGCCACTGCCACCGCCGGTTACGACCATAGTTGTGTCTGTAAACAAGTTCTCTTTGAATACGCTGTTGTAGCTCATGACATCCCCTTAAACCGCTTAAAGCCAATAAATACGCTGACTATTTAATGTATTCCAGGCCACAAGATAGACCTAACCACTGTATAAATCCAATTTACCAAGCAAGCGCTTGGGTTGCAATAACAAATAAATCAGATCTAGTGGCTAAATAGTTCAATCTAGGTAAAAGCTGACACGCGGCAATGTTAAAAGGCCAGAATATTTAGTGGCGGAGCACTGAGAATTGGGGCTGAAAAGGCGAAAAGGGAGAAGTCGAGCGGTATAAGGTATTGCTTAAACTTGAAGCTGCAGCCTTGGACATGAAGTCTAAGACTGCAGGTTAACCGTCACCACTAATGTGTGGTCAGCTCAAGGGCTATTTAGACAGCAACGGCTTCCAGTGAAACAAGCCGATTAACATAACCCACACCATGTCTGCTGGCGCGGCTCGATCGATACGCTTTAAACCTTTAAAAACAACAACCAGTTCCAGTGCATGAATGGCCAACAGGGCCAAACCAATACGCATGATCCACATGCTAGCCTCACCACCGCCTAAAGGCATAAATACATTGACGGCAAACGCCAACCAAAAACCCAGCAACGCGTATTTGTTAATTTTAATAAAGTTTTGCATGTTTACTTCCTCTTTTTTATTTTATTTTATTGCTTATGAACCAGTTATTATAACTGTGATTGCACGGCCTGATCTTGTTTATCCATGCCATTAAAGTGTTTAACTACTTGGGTTTCTATCAGATTAATTCTGTCTTGGCCAAAGGTGCGAGTTTCTAAATATTTAAAGCTAGGCACCCCCCATAGATCGTGTCCATAAAGCTGGGCAAGGTTGTGCTGCGCCCATACTCGCCAACTATCATCTTTTAAATGCTGTTTGGCTTCAAGCCAATTTAGGCCTACGCTGCCCATAATTTTTTGCAGACCACTATCTGTATCGGAACGAACTCCCTGGGACCATACACCTCGGGCGTAGGCTTCTAAATACTCTAAACCCTTACCCTTTGACTGAGCGTAGCTATACATGGCATAACAATTCTCAACGCCTTGACCCAGTGGGTCGCTGATAAAACCAAAATCAATATTGTAAGCTAAGGCTTCACGCTTAGTGTCATGACTTATATAACCCTTTTTATTATTGGGCACTTGCATGCGCCGCATGACCATAGGCAAAACAGGTTTTACAATTAGCTCTACTTGATAATGTTTGGCCAGCTCCCTCATGCGTATTAACGCCAAATAGGAGTATGGACTGCGTAATGACCAGTACATTTCTATGGGTTCTTGGTTTAAACCCTGATTTTTAGCGCGGGAAATATCATTTTGGCTCATTTGATTGCAGAAGTTTTCATGAGCCAGATTAAACCTCAGCGCTTTGTCATTAAGATTTAAGTTTAAATCATTGAGGCGCTTCTCAAGATATTGCAAGCGATCCAGCCCCCAATACCACTCACCCGCGTAATTCAGCATGGCACTTAAATAATGGCCACTGTCTTTTAGTTGAGCTTCATTGGCACTGAGGTGATGATCATAACATTCGGCGTGTTCGATCACTTGAGGATTGCTTAAAGTTTTAATTTTTGCACTGTCACCCTGCCAATAGGCGGTAAATAAAGACAAAGCATTGCCTAAAAATCCCGGCTGTAACTCCCAATGTAATAACTGGGCCGTGAGCTGGGCATCAAGCTGAGCCTTTGGACTAGGAGAATTGTCGTTCTTTGTGAGAGGGAATTCTAAATCATACAAGCTCGCTAAATAGGCGCCGTCGTTCTGGGCATTTTTATCCCACAGATTAGGGGCCGGATACATTTGTTGTTGGCGATGAAGCACTGTTCTAAATTCATATTTTATTGAAAATCTTTTTTGTAAATCTGCCAGAACTTGCAGTAATAGATAACTATAAGGGTCATTAATACTTAGGTACACAGTGACTAAATGAGGCTGGTTTTTACGTTTTCTTTTTCTTTCGGCCATAAAGCGCTTTAACTTTAATAGCCGAGAACTGAATATAACGTTGGCAATATAAGGCACTATGGGGCTGGACATGAGAACTCTCTTTTGGGCAGGCCCACATATTCAGCCTGCGTAATATTCTTCTGCATGAATTTATACAGGCATCTGTTGATTTCCACAAACTTAGCCAAACTATCATCATAAACGGCGCATTGACTTAGGTTTATTGGTAGAAAATTAAACCATTTAATTTGACACTCTTTATGTCATTAAACGAAAAACTTAGAAGAATGTCAAACCCCAGTGAGCTTTAAGAACATTTTCATTCGGCATCCCAACACAGCCTTATGCCACTGGTTTGATATTGCCCATTCATAAACAACACTGTTTTATTAAGCGCCTACCTGCTTCTGGTAAGAATTGAGGCTCAACTACAGCGTTTTTCATATTTAATAGTGAGGTCATGTTTTGCGGTTTGAACTTCTTTGTCCAACAGGTACTGGCGCTCCCCTTGCTGGTTCAACTTGTACCAGCGAATCCGTTCATCGTACCTGCGAATATTATCTTTCATCCTGTGACAGGCGCGTAACTTGGCCTGTTGTCGATCTTTTATTTTTTGTTTGTCTTGTTTTTGCTGCTGGCGTTGATCATTCATGGTTTGATAAACGGCCAGAGCCTCACGATTGCGCCGCACTTCGGCCGATTCATCATTTTCTTTTTTAATAATGGCAATAGCAACGTTTTTTGGTTTTTGTTTTTTAGTTGGGCTTAATAACTTTGCCCGAAGTTTAAGGACTTGCTCATGCCACTTGCTGTTGGGATATTTCTTTAGGAATAGATTGTAGGCTGGTAGCGTATTGATCAATTTAGCCTGTCGATAGGCCGATTTATCACGAAAATACACAGTGTGATTGTACCAGCTGCTATTGGGGTATTTCTCCAAGAAGGAAGTTAACGCTCCAACACTGCCATCTTTTTTAGCGATATCAACTGCCAGTTTATCCCTATACCAAATGGCCGTAGCGTGCCAACCGGTACCTTTATACTCTTCGACAAATTGATTGAGCCGCTCAAGGTCATTGCTGGCAATGACCTTGTCCAGAGCTTGTTTTTTGCCATCATAGGTGGGCGCTACTTCGCCAAAGGCAGGTAACACAAGCAGGTTTGTGAGCGCAATAAATAATAATGCCGATCTGTTCATGTGCTTATCCTTAAGTCACTCTATCCATACATCCAAGTTTCATTCGCGACTGGCTTATCCCTCGTTACTCGTTAGGGGCCGAGCCATTCACGCGTTTTAATTGTTTTAACAACCGAGCCGGTAAATTTTTAATGGTTAAGGCATTTTCATTGGCATTAAAGCTTATATCACTGCCCAGGGCGGCAGCTGCAAAACTCAAGGTCACATCTTTGTTTTTACCACTGTAGCGAATGTAGTTTTTTAAACTTTTGCGATCAGGAATAAATTCGCTTTTAGCCACCGGAGCCGTCTTAGGTTGAGTTTGATCCGCTTGTGAGATCGCCGTATTCAAACGATTTTCTTCACGTTTTTGAATCACAAACTGCTCAAATTTTTCTGGTGCCTTATCATTTATTTGGCTAGAAAGTATCTTAAACTCTACCGCTTCACCGTGTTTGTCTTGCTCTACACAGTAATCCACTATATCGGTACGAGTTTGATTGGCTTCTTCATCTGGCATAGTGGCGGTATAGGCCTCCACTATTTGTAAAAATTCTTCGGTATCTTGTTCGGTATTCACGGTGTCGCTGAAGCCACAAAATTCACTAAACAGTTTCTGTACCGCCTTATCACCACGACCATAACAAAAGGTAAGGTATTCTTGCTGACCATCATTCAATAATTCACTGGTATCTATGCATAACGCAAAACCGGTGTTTGAAAAGTCAATGAAGCGGGTTTCGGTGAGCTCCATACTGGAGTTGAATGCTACATTGCTTTTTTCACGTAAATGGAAAATATACAAACGTTCACCGTCGGCTATTTCCTCACTGATAAATGCCAAAGACCCGTCCATTTCTAAACTGGTATTGTCCATTTGATCCGCATACATTTTGGCTATTTTTTCTGACCATGCATGGAAATTTTGGCCATTACGTAACCAATCTAAGGTGAGGGCTTTGAAGCTAGTGACTTCTGGATTAAAACGGCCATATCGCTTACTGGCGCGCTGTACAAATATAGAGCGTAACTGGCTCATCACCCGCTGGCTGTAGTCATCCAGTGGCGGCTCTTGTTCACACAAAATAACCTTAGCCCCAGGTAACTGGCTGTCTTTTTCGATTTTGTGGCTAATAAAGTGGGTAACAGGCATGGGCTATTTCGATCATCCAGGAAAAATGGCCAAACATTTTAGCACGATTTCCCTGAAGGCTTAGCTAAAACCCAAATAGCATCTTAAAGCTCAGCCAAACAGGCCTGAGAAGCCTATAAAACCTAATATTTTAGAGTCTTACAGGTCATTTTATCCATTTAACGCAGCATTATTGTTACCGTTCGATAACTGAAACACATAGGCTAGACTTAAAAAGCGGCACATTGAACTAGCTGGCAACATGAAACTAGACACTGCAAACATTCTTATTGTGGATGATGATGACATCAGCCTTTCTATCTTAGAGTCTGTACTGAGCGAAGATGGTTATGCCACTATTAAAGCCACCAGTGGCCTTGAAGCCTTACAAGTCGTTAAAGAGAGTGCACCACAGCTGATACTGCTGGACATAAACATGCCGGGGATCAATGGTTACGAGGTTTGCCGCCAACTTAAGGCAGATGCAAAGACAGCTTATATCCCCGTAATTGTTATCACATCAAACCAAGATGAAGACAGTATTTGCCAAAGTTTTGAGGCCGGTGCTCAAGACTATATTCATAAACCGGTAAGGCCCATCGAGCTATTGTCTAGGGTAAAAAACCAACTCAAATACCTTGAACACATTCAGTTAACTAAACTGATTAACGCCAATGATGACAAAATGTCGTCACTGGAATCCATGGTGACAGTAGTGGCCCACGAAGTCTCATCACCCTTTGGAAACCTTAAATTATCCCTAGGACATCTTGAGTCCAGTATTGGCAGTACCAAACAGGCTCTGAAACATAATTCACTGAAACAAAAAGAGCTAGAGTCATTCTTAAATGATGCCTTTGAGGCCATTCACATCTCACACCAAAACATCGCACGGGCCACGGATGTGCTCAATAGCTTTAAACTCGTGGCGATTGATCAATGTAAAAACACACCATCGGACATCCATCTTAAAAAATACATTGAATCTATATTATTAAGTCACAAACCTAAGATAAAAGAGCAATTACACCAAATACAGTTAGATATAGCCGAAAATGTCATCATAACCACACAGCCTGGTGCTTTATCGCAGGTGATCACCAATCTAATAGACAACTCCTATCTGCATGCTTTTGAAAATATACAAACAGGGGAAATAAATATCCGTTATGAACAAATGCACAAGCAACACCAGCTTACTTATACTGATAACGGCTACGGAATAGAGAAGGTTCACCTAGACAAGATATTTGACAAATACTTTACCACTAAAGAGAAAAACGGGGGTAATGGCCTTGGCATGCACATCATAAAACATTTAATTGAAGAGGATATGCAGGGCAGTATTTCAGTATTTAGTAAAGCGCAACAGGGTGTTGAAATACGAATTACACTACCATTAGAATTTACACACTAACACTGCTCACTCACCGCAAAATTTTTCTTGCCATCTACCTACTGTATATATTTACAGGGCTAAAACTAAGTGCTAACCTCACGCATGTGCACTGTATATTCATACAGCGCCAACCTAAGAGTGTTATAAACACTGTGACCTTAAATCATTAGGGGTAAGCCGAAATATGAAACTTTATATCGCCGAAAAACCCAGCCTAGGACGTGCTATAGCGGCTGTATTACCCCCTCCACACAACAAACAACCTGGTTACATTGAACTGGGCAATGGTGACGTGGTTAGCTGGTGCATCGGTCACTTACTTGAACAAGCCGAGCCTGATGCCTATGACAGTACCTTCAAATCTTGGAAGTTAGAGCATTTGCCCATCGTGCCACAACAATGGCAACTCACCCCTAAGAGTAAAACACGTCAACAATTATCGGTATTACGTAAGTTAGTAAAACATGCCAAAGAAATTGTGCACGCCGGTGACCCTGATCGTGAGGGGCAGCTTTTGGTTGATGAAGTCATTGGCTATTTGGGCGTTAAAGGAATCAAAAGAGACAGTGTTACAAGACTGTTAATCAATGATTTAAACCCCAAGGCGGTACAGCGATCACTGACTACACTGCGCAGCAATAAAGAATTTGTACCATTATCGGTGTCGGCGCTATGCCGTTCCCGTGCTGATTGGCTTTACGGCCTAAATATGACAAGGGCCTACACTATTCAAGGCGGTAAAGCGGGTTATAAAGGAGTACTGTCGGTAGGTCGGGTACAAACGCCCTTACTGGGATTAGTGGCGAGGCGTGATGAGGAGATTGATCAATTTATTAGTAAAGATTTTTATGAGGTTCAAGCTTACCTAAGTGGCCTTGAAGTCCAAAATAAGGGCGCTCAATTTTCTTTAAAATGGCAAGCGAGTGTCGCATGTGAACAATATTTAGATGGAGATAAACGGCTATTGCACCGCCCTCTAGCTGAAAATATTGTAACGCGTATTACAAACCAAAAGGCACTGATTACTAAAGTCGAACATCAAACTAAAAAGCAGGCGCCGCCCCTACCCTTTAGTTTATCAAGCCTGCAAATAGAAGCTGCCAAAGCATACGGAATGAGTGCCAAGCAAGTATTGGATATTTGCCAAGGTTTGTATGAACGCCAGCAACTTATTACCTACCCAAGATCCGACAGCCGATATTTACCTGAAGAACAATTTTCTCAAGCCGCTAATGTAATCAGTGCCATAGCCAGTAGTTGTACGGCACTTGCTAAGGTATGTGGGCAGTCAAACCCTCAATTACGCTCTAAGACCTGGAATGATAAAAAAGTAGATGCACACCACGCGATTATTCCCACCCAAAAGATATGCGATTTAAATAATCTCTCTAAAGGCGAGCAGCAAATATACCAACATATTGCTCGCCAATACCTTTTTCAGTTTTATCCTGACTATGAATATGCCCAAACCAAAGTAGAAGCAAATATTCAAGGAGGTTTATTTAAGACATCCGCACGGACCCCCATGACAAAGGGCTGGAAAGCCCTTTATCCAGTGTCTAAAACAGAAAAACAAGAAGCTAGTTTACCGGTCATTAATCAAGGTGACACTTGGCTTTGTTATAAAGCGGCTATAGTCGATAAAAAAACCACACCACCTGAACACTTCAACGATGCCACTTTACTTGCCGCCATGACAGGTATTTCACGATATGTGCAAGACAGTGAGATACGTAAGACATTAAAAGAGACCGATGGTCTAGGCACAGAAGCTACCCGAGCGGGCATTATTGAATTACTATTTAAGCGCAAATTTTTAGTACGCAAAGGCAAAAAAATACTCGCCACGCCAGTGGGCAACGCGTTAATAAAAAGCCTACCAAACTGTGCCACCACCCCAGATATGACCGCTCAATGGGAACAACAACTCAATGCTATTAGTGCCAAAAAATTGAATTACCAAGGCTTTATGGCCCCCATGAACCAACACCTAGATACCTTGATAATTCAAGCCAAGCAACAGCTCCCTAGTACCCTGCATAGCGTTAAAGCAACAAACACAAGCGATATTAGGAAAGGTGTAAAAAAAGCCATTTTATAAAAAAATCGTAATAATAAAAAATAATACCCGCTTTAATCATTGATATGTATGAAGGGTAATTTATAAAAAATGTCAGGAATTGTTACCGCACAACGCTTAGCAAAATTTTTATTAATGAAGACCTGATAATGACTATTATAGGCAGAGGGAATATCACTTATTTTAATACCTGAAAATATTTTCTGTACGGCCTCCCCTGCCCATATACCATGCTCTTCAGGAACCTTAATGTATCCAAAATGCGCTATGTTTTTCGACGAGTTACTCACACTAACAACCGCCTGACCATGTTGTTTCGCCAAAAAATCCTGCATACGTAAGGCATCAAAATCATCTAAACCATTTAAAGTATCCAGTACTACTAATTCGCCACGCTCCTTCAAAGCCGCCAATTCAACCTTGAATTCATTAAAGCTTTTTACCACCACCGCATCAAAATCAGAAATCTTATTTTTGTAATGATGATATTTCTTCATACTAGTAGTGGAGGGAGTAAAAAACATAGTGACGTTTTTATAATTTGAATATTGGCGAATAACTTTAATAAGATTAATAAGCCCTTCTAACTCCACCATGCCAGTACTATTTTTATAGGGGTAGCCGTAAGCCGTTGCGTCTAGATTTACACCCAAAAATACCACCGGTATCTCGGCGTTGCCAAAATGAGGTTGGATGATATATTTACTGGCGTTGTCGTCAGCAGCCACTAAAACATCAGGCTGATGTTTATCAATGAAACTCAATACATTTTTAACTACTGAGGCTATATCTTCGGATTTTTTGATGTATTTGGTATTCATATAAAATGCATGAATATTTACATCTTGGTCTGATAACTGGACTTTAAAAGCAGCGAATTCTTTATCACTCCAATCGTAACCAGCATGATAAGAATTCAAGTATACCACTGTCTTTTCTTCACCCCAAACACTGGTAAATATACAAAAAATGCTAATTATTGGAAATATTGCCAGACGCCGAATGTATCTTATATGCATCAACATCGAACCTGTTCAAATCGAAACAAAAAGGTAAGGTTTTATACTTCAACATTGAGTTAATATTAACGCTAGTTAATTAAAGCATAAATAAAATCTGGACACGCTTGTTGCTAATAGCAGACAATCCGGACACCGCTTTAGTGAAATACTTCACCGCTAAAACGGCTATGGCGACAATCTGTCATCAGCTTTTGAAATTCATTACTTTTTAAATGTATTAACGTTTTATGGTCACCCGCTTCAAGGAATACATCTTTTTGATCTGATAACAGCTCATCATAGACAGAATCCATCTGATAAGCATGACCCACAGGAGGCACGGCACCTGGGGTACAGTCTTTAAACATTTTATAGACATGGCGTTCGCTTAATAGATGGAAATCTCGATTCATTTCATCTTCAAGTTTATGAAAGCTAATCTTATGGGTGCTAGGTAAAATGGCCATTAGGTGACGCCCTTCATGGTCTTCTAGAATCACCGCTTTAGCAAGTTTCATGGGAGATACCTGCGCCATTCTGGCTGACGTCAGTGAATTCACGCTATGGCCGTGCCTAATCACTTCAAATTGAATGTTCTGTGCATTTAGGTAGTCATTTACTTTGGCTGCAACGCTCATATCAACCCCCTTTGGAGCCTAAAAATACACTACCAAGTATAGTCCCATCGGCTCACTTTTGCCCCAATTAGCAATAACGCCTGCAATTTATCCAAAAACATTAAAAACATGACTACACTAAATATATCCTCTAAACCCTGTTATTGGCCATACATGGATTTAAATACACTAGATAAGCCTCAACTCATCGAAGAGATTAAGCAGTTGCGGGTTCAATTAGAACAGCAGCAATATGTGCAATATACCCACGAATTTTTTGCGTCCTTTATTGAACACGTGCCTATTCCGCTGGCTATTCTTAAAGTAGAGAAAAACACCCCTCAAACACGTTTTATTTACCAGTTTGTTAACTCTGCAGTGGCCAAACTGAACAATAAAAGCATCAACCAACACTTGGGGCACTCCCTTCAAGATGTTTTAGAAAACGAAGCAGTAGCGGCCGATATTCATGCTAATTTTGATAGAGTCATTGAAAGCCAGGAAACCTCCACTCGTGAAATCAACGTTCCCATAGAGGGTACTCTTGGGCGGCTCATTGAATATCACTTCCCCATCAAACAAAATGGAAAAGTGACTGCTGTGGGTGCAGCCTTAGTCGATATCACCAAGCTTACCCAAGCACTGACTGACGCCGAAACCGCCAACAAAGCAAAATCTACATTTTTATCTCAAATGAGTCATGAAATACGCACCCCCATGAACTCAATCATGGGGTTTGCACAATTACTGGCCATGCAAAGCAAACACAGCGAACTTTCTGATAAACAATTGCAATGCCTTCATCACATTCAAAATAGTGGAGAGCAATTACTGCATATAATCGATGATCTATTGGACTTATCACGCATTGAGGCTGGGAAGATAAATGTGGACATTCAAGATGTGGATTTATCCAGTCTTGTACAAACCGCTGTAAATAGCATGGAAAACATTGCTAACAACCGTGACATCAACATTATTTTTCATGATAAAACCCAGTTTTTGCATACGGTCCGTGCCGACAAAGTCCGCCTTAGCCAAGTAATATTAAACTTACTCTCTAACGCTATAAAATATAATAAAAAAGCAGGCACTATTACTTTATTTACTCAACTATTGCCTCAACAAAAACTTCGAATCAATGTACAAGATTACGGTTTAGGCATGAACGAATCCCAGCAACATAACATTTTTAAACCTTTTGAGCGTTTAGGCCACGAAAATGGCCCCATTCCAGGTTCCGGTATTGGTTTACATATTTGCAAAAAAATAATGCATGCTTTGAATGGGGATATTAGCTTTGGAAGTGAGGAAGGACACGGAAGTCGGTTTTGGATAGATATCCCTCTAGCCAATAGCGATTCACTTGATATAGACCCACACACCACGAGAAATGAAAAGGCATTATCTAGCACTGAAAATAACATTTTATATGTGCAAGACAATCCGCAGGATATGATGTTAATGGAAATGTTAATTGAGAAAAGTTTAACCGACTTCAATCTGCTCTTAGCTCCCAATGCCGAACTGGGGTTAGAACTTGCACAAACATATAGTCCAAAAGTTATTTTATTAGACATTCGCTTGCCGGGTTTAAATGGATTACAACTATTAAAAACCTTAAAATCGGCTCCCAACCTAAAAGACTGCCATATTATTGCCGTTTCAACCGACACCCCCTCTAAAGACATTCAAATTGGTATGGACGCTGGTTTTTTTGCCTACCTATCTAAACCAATTGATATGAATTCTTTAGTGAGTACCGTATTAAAAGCATCGGCATCACTGCCATAATATTCACAACTAAGTTACTCTAACAATGCTCGCTCTGCCCCCTGACAACACTCTGTACAGCCTTGGTCTATACATTAAAACTTTAGATATTATCTATAACTATCTATAATTTTTTTAAATGTACCTTTGTTTACCATCGTTTTAAGTGCCCGCATTACTTCCTTTTTCACCGGCAATAAACTGTTATTAAACGCACAGTACAAGTTGTACTGATATACAACTAATTGTGAAATTGTTAATTTACGATAATCCGTTTGGATTTTCTGGCGATAATAAATTGAAATACGGGAATCCACAACCGCATCCAAACGCTCTGCAAATAGTGATGCATAAAGAGCATCTAAATTATTAAAGTCTCGTCGCTTAGCCTTTCCTTGCGCAAACAAATCCATTAATTTTGGGAAGTATATATAACCCGTCATAGCACCTACGTTTAAATCCTGTATATCTGTAAACGTTTGCACGTGAAGTGACTCTTTTTTCAACGTCATTAAGTGATCAAAATCCTGCGCTATAACGGGCGACCAAAACAATTGTTCATGCCCTTCAATCCAGTCAGGGTGGGTAAGACATAGCGCATTAACCTCACCACTAATAAGTAAACTGGAGGCTCTTTTGGTGGGTACCTGACGATAAACCACAGCCAAGCCCGAATGAGCAGATAATGCATCACCTATATCTTTAAATAATCCTCCTGTGAGTCGCTGCCCATTTATAATGGCAAATGGTGCGCCATTACCGGGACCATAGGCAAATACAAGTTGCTGGGCACTTACTGGGAAAGTAAACAATATGCATATAAAAACGAACCATCGCGCCATAATCACCTCCAAGCTACTTTAGAGTAGCCTCTCAAGTACCTATTAGAGGCTGCTATACTTAACCGTTCTAACGTTCACAGGCCTGATAATGAAAATAACGACTTTGCTACTGATACTCCTTAGTTTTTGCTTCACTTGCACCGCTAATGAGCCACGAAGTGCGGACAATATAGCCCGCGATCAGTATCGCCACCCTAAATCGACACTCGAATTCCTTGATATTCAACCCCACCATACTGTGGTTGAAATATGGCCAGGATCAGGTTGGTACAGCGAGATATTGGCACCCATGTTAAAGGCGAAGGGCCAATTTTACGCAGCGCATTTCCCCGCAAACTCTCACATAAAGTTTTTTCGCTCCTCGCGTAATAAATTTGAACAAAAAATTAAACTAATGCCAGAAGTGTATGACAAGGTATCCATTACTGATTTTGCCCCGCCAAATCAATTAACTATTGCCCCTGCTGGCAGCGCTGATCGTGTATTAACGTTTCGGAATGTACATAACTGGTTGAAAAATGACAGTGAACAACAGGCTTTCAGCGCTTTTTATCAAGCATTAAAACCAGGCGGGATTCTTGGGGTGGTTGAACACAAGGCGCCGGATTCTTTTAACCTGCAAAGAATGGTGGATTCAGGTTATGTGGGGCAATGGTATGTAATTAAACTCGCCGAACAAGCGGGCTTTAAATTTGTAGGGGCATCCCCCATAAATGCCAATATTAAGGATAATAAAAATCACCCTAATGGGGTCTGGACTTTACCACCTACGTTACGTTTACCGGCAGACGCGGATAAAAATTTGCAAGAAAAATACCGCGCCATTGGTGAAAGTGACCGAATGACATTAAAGTTTCTAAAAGCGAAATAGATACTCGTAATTACGTTTAGGCAGCCCTTAACAAGTAGACTCGTTAAGATCTGCTTAAGCTAATTACATTTATTATGAGGTTATTTCATCCACTAAATAATTACCTTGCCACATTGCTGAATGAGATTAAGTTTGCTCATATTGCCACCGGTTAATTTTCCCAGAAAATCTTTAGGCCCCAATATTTGATCGCACACCGCCTGTTCATCTAAGCCTTTTTCACTAAGCTCTTTAACCTGTGCACACATGGCTAAAATGTAATCTAGTTTTTGTTGCAAGGCCTTTTTTCCCTGCTTAACGATTCCACCATGAGGGCAAAACAATATCTCAAAATCTAATCTTAATACTTTTTGAATGCTATTAATAAGTTGTGCTAAATTTTCATCACTGCGCATTAGTTTAAGTTTATTGGCAATGAATAAGTCACCACTAAAAAAATAGCCTTGTTGAGGCAAATGAAAACAGGTTAGATCTTTTGCGTGTCCTGGGGTATGAACCGGAATAATTTCACTGCCATCAGATAAGTATTCTCGTTCTTGTAAAGCCTGTGTATGTACTGGTTTTAAACTTCCCCACACTATTTTTTGCAAAAATGGTGTGGCATAACCCTTTGCTAATTTATCGTGAGACAAGGCCGGTGCCTTAGGAATAATGGCAAACTGCTGGCCAATGTTATGGGCATTACCCGCGTGATCTTCATGGTGATGAGTGAGCAACAACTGGCGCACTTTTTGTTGTTTTAAAAATGAGGAAACGTAACCCCACTGATTGCTGGGACCTGAATCGATAACGGTGTCACCTATGGTATAAACTATAAATTGTGTATTTAGGCCTTTATTTAAGCGGCCGACTTTAAGGCCTAAAACGGCTTCATGGGAATAATGTTTACGAACCGACATGCAGGGGAACATCCTAATAAATATTCCATTAGGGTACGGATATTCCATTTACCATCAATCACTAATTACGCCGAATTACATGGGTAAATAATCCATCTAAAAATGCAGCCAAAAGACATTTCCTGACCATTGTGTTAATATTTTGGGTTTTACCTATCAATTTATATAAGTAGGGCCTAAAAACTGGGCCCTAAAGGGATGTTAAATGAGCCAATACGATTCCGATTTTTTCGTATCGTGGGAGGAATTACATAAAGCGGGCCGCCAGTTAGCCAAAGCTTTACACGACGTAACCCAGTGGAAAGGTATTCTAACGGTCACCCGTGGTGGCATGGTGCCTAGTGCTATTATTGCCCGTGAGCTTAATATTCGCATGATCGATACTATTTGTATCTCCAGCTACGAGGGTCAAGACAGTGGTGAATTAACACTGACTAAGGCGCCAGATATAAGCGATGAAGGTGCTGGCTGGCTCATTATTGATGACCTAGTAGATACGGGTAAGACCGCAGCAGAAGTCCGTAGCCGCTACCCTCGGGCCCACTTTGCCACTATATACGCTAAACCCGCTGGTATTGAATACGTAGACAGCTATGTACACGAAGTGACCCAAAATACTTGGATCCGCTTTCCTTGGGACATGAAGCTAAGCTACGCCGACCCAATCATTAAGGGTGGCTAGGTAGCACCTAGGCATATTTATGACTCTGCCTTTAGCGCTGTGATGATGCTCGCCTCCTATAGAGACAGCTAACTCATCACAGGTTATAATGGGCACATTTAGTCTAACCAGCCTCATTATGACTCCAACCTTAAAATACCTGTCTAATTACGCCCCAGAACTCAAAGAACAAGTTCAATTAATGGTGGATAAAAAGACACTGGATCAGTTTTTACTTTCCAAGTACCCCACCACCCACGGCATTAAAAACGACGCAGCTTTGCGTGAGCATGTATTTTCTTTAAAAAATAAATTTTTAAAGAAATCTGCGCCATTAAGCAAGGTTGTTTACGATGGTAAAATCCACGTCATCAATAATGCACTGGGGCTACACAAGTATGTATCACGGGTTCAAGGGGGAAAAATAAAGAGTAAAAATGAAATTCGAATCGGCACCATTTTTAAAAATGCCCCCATCGAGTTCCTAGATATGATTACGGTACACGAACTGGCCCACATTAAAGAAAAAAATCACGACAAAGCGTTTTATCAGCTGTGCCAGCATATGTTACCCAACTATCACCAGCTTGAGTTTGATATGCGTTTGTACCTGACTCAAATTGACATCGCAGGCGATATTTACACGTAACGGCTCACCTATTAACCCGCCGACTTAGCGAGTTAATAGGTGAATGAATTAGCGAATTCTTTTTAATGCGTTTTTGCTAAACTGCGCGTCACTTAAGCCTGTTTTAAATTGATAGTCTTTAAACTCTAACTTAGTGGTTTTATGAGTTTGGTGATTCACCATCATATTGGTATGTGCACGCCAAAATTGCCCTAAGTATTGATTATAATCACTTAACGTTTGGGTCTTTAATAGTGAGCCTTTACGGTCAAAATATTCTAACCTTTGCACCCTAAATTCTTGTTTATCTAACCATGCGGTAATCTTGCTATAACCCGAGTGTTTGTACACAGGTGTCATTTCCACTTTATAAGCCGCCTCACCGTTTACAGTTTCATCTGCTAAATATTTGTAACTATATTTTTCTACTTCAAAAGAAGACAAATCTTCATAAGAGAATTCACTGCCCATAAAAGGGCCCGACTTATTTTTGGACGAGATACGTTTAATGCGTTTTAAAGCGGGTAAATACAGCCACTGGTCATCCGGTTTATGAATATGAGAATAATTCATGAAGCCAGTGCCTTTTACATCCCTAGGTGAGTCAAAAATGGTTAAGCCCTTATCGCCATCCCCTTTTACCTCTAGGGATTTAAGGCGCAATTGGCGCTGACTTTGATCACCCTTTTTGTTGCGCAATGTCATGATCATCACCACTTGACTGTCGTGCCACCCTTGATCACGATTATCCGATTCTTGGGCAATAGACCGCCCCTTTTGGGCACTATCTCCCTGTAACGTAAATGCGAAACTGGGCTGCATGGCCAGCAACAGTAAGAAACTCAATAACAGACTGCATACACGTTTATATTTATACATTTTTTTCTCCCTCAACTGTTATTAATAACGCGGGTAAAAATAGAAAATCAACAATTAAGGCTATCGCAATGGTCAGTGCGGTAAATAATCCCATGGTAGAGTTCATACCAAAATCTGAACTGGCCAACACCATGAAACCCGCCACGAGCACAAAGGTGGTTACCCATAACGCCACACCCACGGATGAAAAGGCGTAACGTACCGCTTCTTCAGGCGAGCTATTTTTCTCTTTACGGGCACGCTGATACTTACTCAAAAAGTGTACCGTATCATCCACCACAATACCCAATGTCATACCCACAGCGGTGGCCAGCGCTATGCTTAAATTGCCGTCATATAAAGCCCATAAACCAAATGCCATACTGGCCGGTATTAGGTTGGGCGCTAAACTAATCACACCTAATTTAAACGAGCGCAGAGCCAATATAAGCACCAGTGAAATAAAGAATAATGCCAGTAATGTGCCTCCCACCATGGATTTAACATTACGTTCACCAATATGAGAAAACATCAGGTTTGGACTGGCCACGTAATAGCTGGCAAATTCAGTATTGGCATCTATCCAGTTATTAATTTCTTTTTCTATGGCAATACTTTGCTGACTATTAAGGTTTTTAATAGTCACCACCAATCGAGTAGAGTCTTTATTTATATTGATCTGATTATTGAGATCTAAGCCGTAAGGCAAGGACATTTCGTACAATAATAAATACTGAGCAGACAACTCACGACTGTCAGGAAGCTTAAAGTAGGCATCGTTATCGCTGTGCATGTTTTTATTAAGACGCTTAAATACATCCGTTATGGTTAAAACATGCTCTACTTCTTCTTTATTGCGCAACCACAGAGTCAGTTTTTCGACATTTTGCAAAAAGTCAGGGCGGCTCATGCCGTTTTCTTCACCACTGTTTAACGAATACTCCAGCGTGTAAATACCCGTCATGTTTTTTTCTAAGTAATCAGTGTCTTGACGAAACTCGGTATTGGTTGAGAAGTATTTTACAAATTCATCATTAATTATATTTTTACTGGAAAGGGAAACCAACAATACGGTAAGACCCACAGTTCCCCATAACAAGATCTGCCGATTATTAATAACAAAATTAGACAGCGCCATCATGGCACGACTTTCATGCTCTTCTTTTACCTTCACTCGTACCGGCAACACGGACATTAGTGCAGGTAAAAATAACACTGATAACAAGAACGCAGCAGTAATGCCAATAGCCACAGTGTTACCTAAATCTCTGAAAGGTGGAACTTCACTGAAGTTCATGGACAAAAAGCCCAGAACAGTAGTTAAGCTAGTGACAAATATGGGTGTGAAGTTCACACGTAAACTCTCTTTAATCGCTTGCTGTTTTCCTTGCCCATTGCGCATGTTGTGTAAAAAACTCACCAATAAATGCACACAGTCAGCCACCGCCATGGTCATCACAATGGTTGGTGCCGAAGCCGAAGGTGGTGTTAGTGTCCAACCCAGCCACCCAAATGTGCCCATGGCTGTCATAACAGATAAAATAATCACCACAAACGTCGCTATGGTGCCCGTAATGGAACGTAACATTAGGCCTAGGGTAATAAGCAGAATCAGGAACATCATGGGCATCAGTGTGGCCATATCACTTTGCGCCATCTCACTGAAGGCATTGCTTAGCATCACCATGCCAGAAATTCTAAACTCTATATTGGGGTATTTTGCCTGTGCCAGCTCTTTTAACTCTCGAACTTTAGCGACTAATTGGGCCGTTTCATTTTCAGATAACTCCGGCATTTGCACCGTTACGTTTACCACTGCCAGGGAGCCATCTTTAGATAACAAACGTTTAATAATCACCGGTTCGTTTAACGTGACCTGTTTAATGCGCTCAAGTGCTTCACTATCTAGCACAACCCCCTCTTCCACCATGTCTTCCACCACTAGGTCATCTTCAAAACCCTGAGTATGTTGGTAGTTTGATAATGAATCTACGCGAGTGGACCAGGGTAACTGCCAAGATTGCTCAGTGACATCCTGCACGGCGGTCAAAAACTCTTTAGTGAAAATATCTCCCTGTTTAGGGGTCATGACAAACATCACGTTATCACTTTTAGAATAGGTATCCTGCAAAGCATCAAAGGCCTTGAGTTGCTGATTACCCTCGGCAAAAAACACTCGGTAATTAGAACTAAAAACGATATTTTCGCCACCCTTACCTATGCCCATCACTGTCAATAGCGTAAGTACGATAATCAGCCAACGCCAGCGTATGACGCCTTCGGCAAACCTTTCTATCATGTGAGACCCTTCCTTAAATTTAAGATAGATGTATTGAATAAATCATATTATTGTTCCATTTTCTTTTCTAGTCTCCTTAATTAAGATACTCTATGCCAAATATGAAACTATGAAGGAAGTGGCATGGAACTTAATGAAATGGGTGTTTACGCCACCGTAGTGGACCTAGGTAGCTTCACCCGTGCAGCAGAAAAACTGTCTATGCCCAAATCCACCGTAAGTCGCCATATTAGCCAGTTAGAAAAGCGCTTAGGTGTGCGCTTGTTAAACCGCACCACCCGCCAACTGAAACCCACCGAAGTGGGTAAACTGTATTTTCACCACTGTGAACGAATTATAGAAGAAGCTGAGCAAGCACGAGAAGTTATTCAAAATATGCAGGCCCAGCCCAGTGGATTGCTGCGTATTACCCTGCCCCTGGCCTTTGGAAGTGATTTTATTCAGCTGCTCATTAAAGATTTCTTAGATCTATATCCAAAAATAAAAGTAGAGCTAATATTGGATAATCGCAGTCTTGATTTATTAGACCAGGAGCTGGATGTGGCTTTTCGTATGGGGGATTTAGCCGACTCTAATATGGTGGCGAGGCATATAGGGTCAAATAAACTTTTACTGTGCGCAACCCCAAAATATTTAGCACTGCATGGCACCCCTAAAACTTTAGAAGATTTAAGCCAGCATCAATTCCTTCGTCATATCAACGCCCCAATAATCTTATATAAAGGCAAGCAAACCTTTTCCATCGATAGCCAGGATAGACTATTGCTCAATGATATGGATTTACTGCGAAAAATGACCTTAAAACACATGGGAGTGGGACTGGTGCCTAAATTATTGGCCCACGATGAACTACAAAGTGGCGAATTAGTTAGCGTATTGCCAAATTATCAAGGCAGTACCAAGGACTTGTATTTGATGTACGCCGGACGCCGTCAAAAGGCGGCCAAGGTTGCGGCTTTTGTCGATTTTGCCATGGAAAGAATTAAGCAGCAGGCTCCCTGGAATTTACCGGATGGCTGGCACTAATTGTCATTTGAATTGCTAGCTGTGCCCTTGTTAGCCCGCCATTTAGCAGGCTAACATTCTACATTAATTGCCACGCAACAGAGCCTTTACATTTTGATGAACTTTACCCAGTACCAATCATTGGCACAACAAGATGCGCCCTTCACCATTGACAAAAACTGGGCTCAGGGTCGCAGTGTATTTGGTGGTTTAAGTGCCGCGCTGATATTAAGTCACATAGAAGCCAAAACAGGGTTAACGGACAAGGATTTACGGACAATTAACGCCCATTTTTGCGGCCCCATTGAAGCCGATAAACCCTGCCAATTAAACTGCACACTGCTTTGTGATGGTAAATCAATAAGTCAGGTACAAGGCCAGCTTATACAAGATGGGAAAGTTAAGACCCTAATCATGGCGTGTTTTGGCGCGCAACGAAACTCGTCCATTAAAGTGGCCGGTAAATCTCTAAAGCAAGTACCCGAACCTCAAAAGGCGTTAAGAATGCCGTTTATGAAAGGCATAACGCCTGATTTTATTCAGCATATGGACATTCGATTCACCAGTAAGAACCTACCTTTCTCGAGCAGTGAAAATGGCACGTTAAGTGGCTGGATGCGTTTTGTTGATGCGCCTGAATATTTTTCGGATGCTGCGGTATTAGCACTTATAGATGCCTGGCCACCGGCTGTATTAGGCATGTTAAAACAAGCAGCACCAGCCAGTACGGTTACTTGGAATATTGAATTCATTCAACCTAGAAGCGAGCTTAAAAGTACTGATTTTTTATATTATGAATGCGATGTTGTACTGGCTGACCTAGGGTATGCTCACACCGAAGGCAAAATCTATCACCCTGATGGTCAGTTGCTGGCCCTAAGCCGCCAATTGGTGGCGGTATATGATAAAGTAGTGAGCCCGTAATTTAACCAGCCTCTTAATAAATAGATCAAATTGAGTAATTTATGAAACTGTTTGCACTCATCTTTTTAACCCTGCTCATGAGCGCCTGCAGCACTATAAAACCCAACAGCCCTGCCGTATTAAGCCCCTTTGGTGATGGCAGCCAGTGGGTTTTAAGAGAAGACATGGTGTTTGAGTTAACCTCCGACGATGAAGATACAGCCTCTATTAAAGTGCCCAAAGGGTTTGTAACCGACCTTGCCAGTACCCCTAGAAAAGTATGGGCACTTTACCCTCCCTTTGGTAAGTATTTAAGTGCTGCCATCCTGCATGACTATTTATATTGGACTCAAATGTGTGAACGAGACCAAGCAGACAAGATTTTTTATCATGCTATGAAGCAATCCCATGTGGACTTAGCCACCCAAGCTATATTTTTAATGATACTGAAATCACAAGGTTTACCCGCATGGCAACAAAATCAGCAGGAAAGAACAAACGGGCTCGTGCGCGTGGTGCCCGCAGATTATTTAGACCCAAGTGAGACTCATTTCACCCGCCAAACCCGCTGGCCCGACTTACGAGCAGCCCTATTATCCCAAGGCATCAGTGAAGAGCCTGCCAAGAAAAGCCAAGATACCTATAAAACCTGCACTATATTAAGTGGCGAAAACTACCAAGTGCCTGAACTCTTCACACAAGACTAAACCAGTAAGTAAAATTAATAGGTGCTGTGTCTGCGGAAAAGCCCACAACAATTTTAATATGATGCACACTATTAATTAATGGCGCCACCGACTAACAGAACCGCAAAGGGATAGAGCTATCTCTCCTGAGGCTAAGCGCGCGCCTTTGATTTCATGGCCAATACCACTGCCCCTGAAATTACCCCTGCATATAAAAAGTGGTTAGCTTCTAATGCCAATCCCAGCAAAGGTGCACAAAATAACAGAGTAAAAAAAGGCTGCAATAACTGCACTTGACCGGCGCGGCCAATACCAACTTTTGCCATGGCGCCATACCAAAAGTGAAATCCCAGCCATTGACTTATTAAGGCCAAATACACCATGGCCAATATGCTTTCCATGCTCCACGATACATGCCAATTAAATGAGTTTTGTGCCACAAAAACACTTAAACCCAACGCACTTACCGGTAAGTAGATAACACACATCCAACAAATGGTTTGCCAGCCGCCCAGTGTTTTAGCCACATGTCCGCCAAAGCCATAACCAATACCTGCGGCCGCCAGCATAATAAACACCGAGAAATGAAATGCTCCAGATGCCTGACCAAAAGCAAAAAACATTAAAACAACAGCACCAAATACCACGCTTAACCAAAACATTTTTGGGTGTTTTTCATTAAAAAATAGCGTACCCGCTAAAGCCGTAATTAAGGGCACGGCCGCTAATACCACCCCCATATTACTGGCCGACCATTTACCCAATGCTAAACTTAAGGTGTAAGGAAAAACCAACGTCACCGCGGCCCCTCCTATCATCAACCCCGCCAGCTCTTTTTTATTGGGTAATCGCCAACCCAAACTCAACACCATAATTAAACTGCACACCCCTGCCCCCACCGAGCGAAATAAAGCAATCAGCTCCGCAGGAAATACACTTAACGCCAACTGGGTCATGGGTACCGTTAAACTGAATAACATCACGGCAATTAAAGCACTGCTAAAACCACTATAGGTTTGCCATCCGCTAACTTGGCGTAAAGAGGTGGCATCAATAAACGATCTCATAATTTTTCTCAAAGCTAGGATTTAACAAGCTGATAGTATGCGGGTTAAAGCTATCAATGATCAGAGCCAAAGTGCCCATCAAAGACCGATACAGATAGCTATGTTACAAAACTGTACCGCTACATTCATAACAAACTGTAGCTATACCCGTACACTTCAATGCTAACTTCATTACTAAAATACTCAAATTCACTTACCTTTCATTGGCCAATTTAGCCGCTACCGTTACAATATAGTTTTAGTTTGATTCTTCCGGTGTATGTTTAATCTGCGACATGCGCAACATTAGATACACAGCAAAACCCACCGCCACACCGGGTACTACCCCTAACAACAAACACACCCACCCGCCTTTAACGGCTAGCACTTTAGCCTCGTATGTAACCCATAGCGCCAATACACCCCAGCAAAACAAAACATCTGCCGAATACCCCGATGCATAAGGGTTAACAAAGCCTGCTAAAAATGCCCCCACAATATCGCCACTTGCCCATAAAGGCGGCACCACTACCACACAAAAAACAATGGTGAACCCCAGTGCCACAGCTGTAAGCTGTATTTTTAAAAGCCGATCTTTCATGATGCATTCACTTATTTTATAATTTTTTTTGGAAGCTTTCTTTAACGAAGACAACACTACCTACTTGTACTCTTTTCCACGGTACCACATTTAACTTTCACTAAACGCCCATAAGCCAGTAACTCAACTGCCCCCCTAAAAACACATGCAACTGCACTCGCTTAAAGTACAGTTTTAATACTACAATAAACACAGTAAACAACCCACAAGGCCCGTTATGAGTACCCTGTACGCCAAAATTGCAGATGATCTTACCCAAGACATTCAACAAGGCCTTTATGTACCCGGCACTAAGGTGCCAAGCGTACGTCACCTAAGTAAACAGCGCTGTGTGAGCATCAGCACAATTAATCAGGCCTATGCACTACTGGAAGACCGTGGGCTTATTCGCTCTAAACCTCAATCTGGGTACTTTGTACGCGAGGGCGCGTGTGACCCTATTTTGGCGCCTCCCATGTCAACCGGCACCGAACCGAGTGTCGTGGGCAAAAGCGAACTGATTGCACGTATGTTGTCGGTGGTGAATGGTAATAGCCACATTAACTTAGGGGCCGCGATTCCTCACCTAAGTTTTATGCCTCACCGCGCCTTACAAACCCATATTCAAAAAGTATCACGCTTTCAATACCAAGAAGCATATAACTATCAATTCTCACCCGGCCTTGAGTCTTTGCGTAAGCAAATTGCGTTGCGCATGCGCGGCATTGGCGTGCGCGTGCACAGTGATGAAATTGTCATTACCAATGGCTGCTCCGAAGCCTTGTCGTTATGTTTACGCAGCAATACCAAACCTGGGGATATTGTGGCGGTAGAAAGCCCTTGTTATTACGGTTTTTTACAGCTGGCCAAACAATTTGAATTAAAAATAATTGAAATACCCACCGACCCTCAATTAGGCATCAGTCTTGAGGCACTAGACTTAGCCCTCTCACAATGGCCCATTAAAATAGTCGCTGTAAACTCTCGCTACTCAAATCCAACCGGAGCGGCTTTTACAAGCGCTAAGCAACAAGCCCTCTTTGAATTAGCACAACGGCACGATGTTAAAATATTAGAGGATGATATTTATGGTGAAATTGGCTTTGATGATTCAATTCAGACAGTGATTAAAAAATTCGATACCGATGGCCGTGTTATGTATTGCTCGTCATATTCTAAAACTGTATCACCTGGTTTGCGCATTGGCTGGTGCATTCCTGGCAATAGCTTACAGGCTGTTAAGGATTTACAAACCTTCACTACGTTTGGCCCAGCTACATTAAGCCAACTGGCCATGAGCAGTTTCTTACAAACGGGCCATTACGACAAACACCTCAGACACCTAACAAGCTTGTGCCATGACAACTTAGCGCGAGTCACCCAAGCGGTACGCCAATACTTCCCCAAAGACACTAAAATTAGCCAGCCAAAAGGTGGTTATATTTTGTGGGTCTGTTTACCTACCCAGGTCAATGCGGTGGAACTGCAAGTTAAGTCGTTAAAACAAGGCATTAATATTGCGCCGGGGGATTTATTCTCCAACAGTGAACATTTTAGCCACTGCATAAGGCTCAACTGCGCATTACCTTGGAATGATGAGCTGCGAGCCGCCATTAAAAAGTTAGGCACGCTAATCTAACCCAGCCCCCCCTAGTTAAGTTAAGTTAAGTTAAGTTAAGTGAACCGAGCCGTTTGAACCGCTTTAAGCCACACCGGTTTTCTGATTCATTTTCTCTAAGAAAAAATCACTTACAACAGTGTTTTAAGCCACGACTTTAAACTAGCTGTGCCAGTAATAAATTAGTGAGGCGAACTTCTTCTAAGTTATCAATAAACTTAAATATCACATTATTTGTATTTATAGATGGTTATTCAGCCAAAAACGGGCTAAATTCTATGACACACTAATGAGCCACCCTCACTAACGAGAAAAAATGAGCCCTATTTCAAACGTCGCCAGCAGAACTCGCCAACCTAAGGCCGTACGCGAATCAGCTATTTTAGCGGCCGCCCATCAAATATTTTCAAGTAATGGCTATGAAAAAACGGCCATGAGCGAGATCGCAAAAGAGGCGGGAATTGCGGAGGGCACCATTTACAAACACTTCGCCAACAAACAAGAATTACTGGCACGGGTTTTTAGTGACTTTTATACAATCCTCATTAAAAATACCAAGAATAGCCTTAAAGGCATTACCGGCATTGAAAACCAATTACGGGTGCTAATAACTCGCCACATACAAAATTTTTTTGAAGACATGGGCATGTGCCGCCTATTACTGCAAGAAGTTCGCCCTTTACATAATTACCCTCACTCCCACATGCATCAACTGACACGGGAATACAGCGAAATATTATTAGAGGTCATTGTCAACGGCATGAAAAAACAAGAAATAAGAGATGACATTTCGGCCAAAACTATACGCGATATGATTTTTGGCAGCTTAGAACACGCGGGTTGGAATATATTAACGGCCAAGAAAGCGAGCATGGATTTTGAAACACTCACTCATGAAATTCTTAGCATTACATTAAATGGTTTAGTGAGCCCCAAACCACAAAAAAATGATTTTAATCATCAACTATCACGCCTTGAGAAATTAGTGACTCAATTAGAAAGCAAATAACATAAACCTATAACAATAAAAACGAAAATAAGCCTCCAAAAGGAATCAACCATGACAACGTCAACCGCCAACAACGCGCAAATCGGCATAGGACAACGAGTACGCATAGCCGAGTTTGCCGAAGACCCTTTAGACGGGGTTGAAAATAATCTTTACCTTGAAGAGCAGCAACTACCAGATACTTCTGCACTTGCACCCTGCGACGTTATTATAAAGGTAAAAAGTTCTGCTGTGGGATGGGTTGATTTATTGATGAGCAGCGGCCAGTACCAACATATGCCGCCACTGCCCTACACACCCGGACTTGAATACAGCGGTGAAATTGTATGGACGGGAACAGACGTCACTGCAAGCCAAGCCTGCGTGGGAGACCGCGTATTTGTAGATGGCTTTGTGGCCGGGCCACGCTCAGCGGGTGACTACCAACAATACGGCGGATTTGCCTCATATGCGGTGGCCCCTATAAACGCAATACGCTCCATTCCCGACGGTTTTTCTTACGACCAAGCCTGTAACCTTTTGGGCAGTTACGAAACCGCCTACCACTGCTTAATTGCGTGCGGGCAACTTAAAGCTGGTGAGACCGTGCTTATTCACGGAGCATCAGGTGCCACCGGTTTAGCGGCCGTGCACATTGCCAAAATAATAGGCGCCACTGTCATTGCCACAGGCCGCTCAGACGCCAAACTTAAAATAGTACAAGAGCAAGGCGCCGATCATGTGATCAATTGCAAAGCTCAAGAAGGCGAAAAAGGTGTAAGACGTTTTAGAGATGAAGTAAAAGCATTGACCGGTGGCCGGGGCGCAGATGTGGTTTACGATGGTGTGGGCGGTGATATCTCATTAGAGAGCATGCGTTGCGTCACCTTTGGCGCACGTTTTTTAGTTGTGGGCTGGGCGTCTACCCCGTTTGTGGCCAAAGGCAAAGGACAGCGCGGCGCACCCAACGCCAACATGTTACCCACCAATCTAATTATGATGAAAGGCTTAAAAGTGATGGGCTGCCCCACTGTCATTTCCACGCAACATGACGCCAGTATTCGTACCGAACGCTTAGATAAAATAATGGGCTGGGTAAAAAGCGGCCAACTAAAACCGTATATTTCTCATACATTTACCTTGGACAAAGTTAAAGAGGCGCTTAAGGCAAAATGGACAGGAGAAATTATTGGTGGCTGTGTGGTGAACCCACCCGCCCTATAAAGGTGGGACTAAGGGCTGCTAAAAAATGAGGCGAGTCGCAAGCAACCTTTGCATTGCACACTCTTAATTTGAAGAGTGTGCAATGTATCTATTGAAATAAAACTAGCGCACTAATAAGGATAAAAATAGCCTGACCTTACAAATACTTAAGTATGATCAATATGAATGTCATCGGGAAATGCCCGCCCTTTCCCTGTCTCAACTACTTCTTTTAAACTCAACAAAAACACCGCCCACTTAGTACTGCAGTGGGCTAAAAAATCACTGCTTTCTCGCCAATTTGAATGGGTAAACCGCACTAGGGTTTGTTCTGAGTCCACTTTCAATTGAAACTTAATTCCGGTTCCCATCCAAGCCTCGGGTACCGACCCTGAATGCTGCCAACAAACTTGCTCATTAGGTACCAGCTGAGTCACTGAAAAATCAGGGCCGCCACCGTTAAAACGGAACTTTATAATAGAACCCACATCACCGGCCCCATTCACATCGTTTGTCCACCATTGGGACAAGCCATAATCCGTGGTCAATAGTTCGTATATTTTTTCGGGTGAACCCTTAATTCCAACCAAGTGGCATATTTCACTCATAACGCACCCCTATTAACCCAATTTAAGCGTCTTTATATATTAGACTTACATAGGCTCTTTTGCCTCCCATTCATACAAGCCCTAAGCTTTAGCCGAATCCCGAGCACTTACTTTTTTGTGCCAGCGAGCAAGGTGCGGATGTTTTTCGTCGTTTATACGACGAGAAATTACTTTTGCAAAATCAATGGCACACAACGCAGTAATGTCGGCCACTGAAAATTCATTCCCTGCCACGTATTCTGAATTTTGTAAATGTTTGTTAAGTTTGTGAATATTTTTATCTACCTCAATCGCACTTACCTCAGAAAACTCTGCCACTTGAGTAGTGACAGCTTTCCACATGGGGTTACCGTGACGGAACGACATGGCGATAGATTGGTATAAATTAATTTCAATACGACGATTCCACATTTCAATGACCGCCTTTGACTTAGCATCTTGCCCCATCAAAGGAGGATTTGGATAGAGCTCTTCAAAATAGCGACAAATTGCCATGGATTCCGTTAGGTAGTCGCCATCATCTAATTCTAAAATCGGTAACCCACCATAAGGACTCATTTGGCGAAATTTTTCACTGAAGGTCTCGCCTTTCGCAATATCGACACTTTCCACTTCAATAGCAGCCTGCGAATACGAAATGTTTTTTTCAGCTATGAACATGCGCACTCTGCGTGGGTTAGGTGCCATTTTATTATCATATAATTTCATATTTAAAAGCCTATATCCTCATTATTAAGCAGCAACAATACTGTGCACATTTAAAATCTATATTTTTCAAACTGATCGGTCAACAACTATTTATATTAATGCTATACTACAAAAAATTAAAAACACCAAAAGGCAAAGATGTGGGCAGACCCAAAAAATATGATCACGAAGAGGTATTAAAACAGACCATGTTACAGTTTTGGCGCGACGGTTATGCTGAAACGTCACTTTCAGATTTAGAGGAAGCCACTGGCGTTAATCGCTACAGCCTTTACAAAGGATTTGGTGATAAAGAAAAACTGTTTGAACTAAGCCTAAAATATTATTACCAACACATTATTGAGTTATTGCTGACTCCTCTAGTGAATCCAAGCCCAAACTTGAAACACTTAAACGATTTTTTTTTACAGCTTAATACTTTATTAAAAGGAAAATATGGTGAATATGGCTGCTTAATTCAAAATAGTCAGAAGGAAGGCATAAACCAAAACAAACTGGTTAAGCGTCACGGCAATCAACTTTGGAGCACACAATACAGCCTAATGTTAGCCTGCTTAGATTCCCCCAAAATAAAACTTCCTTATTCAAAAGAAATTGGGACTCAATTATTATTGGCTCAATTCCATACTCAGATAAGCCTGGCTAGGTCCCACGCCCCCCACAATGTATTAGATGGGCAATACAAGGCTGTACTTGCGTTAATTTCAAGTTGGGGAAATTAAACCCACTCTTTTATGGACTTACACTTCTTATATTTTTAAAAAAGCATTTACTGCTCTCACAAACAAATACTTTATTGCCTGCTTCAATTTAAATGTAACACCCTACTATTACTGCATTAATCAACCCCCTAGAATTAAAGCCAATACTTAAGTACCAATAAAGAGCCTCTTACATAAGCCAAAAATATAAATTCTTAGAAAAACATGATTTTAAAAAATAAATTTGAACCCATCGAGAATTATTAAAAAATAGTATTTCACTCTACTATTTTTTCTGTCATGGTTGCACTCCTTTACTGGCACTCACCGTGCCAATACAAGATTAGCGTACGAACATCTAAAAATAAATACACTACCGATCTGAAGGATTACTTGATGAGACTTTCAAAATTTGTCGCAAGCGGCGCTTTGTTGTTGGCAGCACAAAGCAGCTTAGCCACCGTAGAACAATCAGAACTGCGTGACACCCTCGATGCTTTATATGTGCAAGATAAGGTCTCGTCCATTACTGACAGTGACTTAACTATCCGCGAAGATTTAGGTGAGACCTGGCTAAACGGCAGCAAGCAAGACGAACTGGAAGTGGTAAAAGACATCATTAACCA